>Ga0308164_10000145_pt1 | contig 195032 bp, 177 predicted proteins | sample PhyTR2_FD_201031 | JGI IMG/M metagenome (GOLD analysis project Ga0308164, IMG submission 201031) | Phyllosphere microbial communities from UC Gill Tract Community Farm, Albany, California, United States - DLSLT.R2 | ecosystem: Host-associated > Plants > Phyllosphere > Unclassified | place... | reverse complement strand
GGGTGGTTTTAGCGGCAGGGCTCACCTGTTCCCATTCCGAACACAGAAGTTAAGCCTGCCAGCGCCGATGGTACTGCGAAAGCGGGAGAGTAGGACGCCGCCAGTTTTTATTAAAAGTCTCATACATTATTGTATGAGACTTTTTTTTGTTAGATACTATAACTAATACCTCAAAAATGAATCTAGCAATGTAACAATGTAACAATCTAGAAATGTATTAATGTATATCACTCTTTCTTCTTCCATAGCTCCCAGCCGGATAATGAGATCACTCTATCAAATTTGATTATATCTTGTTTACATTAATTACTTTCATTTATATAATATTCCATACCCGATAATGGTATCATTATTATATCGATATGTATCAATCTTCTATCTACATTCCATCCCCAATAATAATCATTCAATAGGGTGGGCTTTAGCCCGGTCTCAATGAATTATAAATAAAACATCCACCAGCTTTAGCTGAAAGATACAGATATGTTCAAAAAATTGTCGCTTATACAGGTTCCAGATTGTTTCCTTTAATAAAACAAGGTCCTACTTATCTTTGGGTAGAGACAACGAGATTTTTTATGTATAATCTATGCAGGAGTTTACTTTATATAACCAATATCAACCAGTAGTTATCATTAATAGTCTGTATAAAAAGATATTTTAAAATATTCAGTACTTGATAAATGGTTTAATAGAAATAAAACCAGAATTTTATCTAAGAACGTTTTGACAATTTGCAAAATAGAGAAGAGGATAAGTAATAACCAATAAAAAGAGGCTGTTCCACATGGAAACAGCCTCTTTTTGTATGTATTGTTGTCTGAATTACTTTTTCTTGTAAGCAGCATCTTTGATTCTAGCTTTCTTACCTCTAAGGTCTCTGAAGTAATAAATTCTAGATCTTCTAACTCTACCTCTTCTGTCAACTTCAATTTTTTGAAGAGCAGGCATGTTGATAGGGAATACTCTTTCTACACCTACATCACCACTCATTTTTCTGATAGTGAAAGTTTTTGTAGATCCAGTACCTCTTAATTGAATAACAGTACCTTTGAAGAACTGAGTTCTTGTCTTTTGTCCTTCTTTAATTTCGTAATACACAGTGATTGTATCACCGGCTTTGAATTCAGGGAATTCTTTTTTTGTAATGTACTTGTCTTGTACGTACTTTAATAAATCCATTTTTAATAAAATAAAATGTTAAGGCTAAGCAACTTACACGTTTTTCGTCAGAGGTTGAATAACAGATTGCAAATATACAAAATAGTTTTTGAAATAAACAAATAATTTTATGTTATTAAACTACCTGTTTTCAGCAGTTTCCATTCTTAAAAGTTAACATACCATTGATTTTAATATCAGCCTGAGTTTACATAGGACTTCTACTTTTGCACGAAATATAAATAGGGTTCTTAAAGCTACTGATATATAATTCAATGTCTTACTCCCTATTTTTAAACTTAAAAGTATTATGAAAAATTATGTATTCTTTTTTTGTCTGGTTGTCAATATGGCTTTTGGGCAGATCCTATTTCCTTATTTACAGAATCCGGCGCCCAATTCTATGATCGTTAATTGGAAAACGGCTTCCAATAATGAGACCACGGTTATTTATGGAAATTCACCAACCAGTCTGAATGTGACTGTTACAGGGACTACCAATATTTTTTCAGATACAGGATATAATAATAACTACTATTACCACACGGCAAAAATTACCAACTTACAGCCGAACACAAAATATTACTATAAAATAAAAACAGGAATCAGCGAGTCTGCCATATATAATTTCAGAACGCTCCCATTACCGGGACAGGCTGCTACTGCAGATGGTAAAATCCGGTTTTTGATTATGGGAGATAATCAGATCAAAGCGGAACCAAGATATGATACGCTTACCTTGAATGCATTTAAAAAATTAAAGCAAAAATTTGGAGCAGATTCAGACCCTTCGGACAATGTTGCTCTCACTTTTATGGTAGGAGATCAGGTAGATGTAGGAACATTAGATCACTACGAGAATGTGCATTTTAAAAAGAATATCAAGCTGTCACCATATCTTCCAATACAGACTACAGTAGGAAATCATGAAACCTATGGGACGATGGGAATGAACTCTTACTATGCCCATTTCTATATTGATGAAATTAAATATAAAAATATCGCTTCCGGAAATGAAAATTATTATGCACAGCAAGCTGGGAATGTATTATTTATAAGTTTAAGCTCTGAACATACGGGCTCTGAACAGCAAACATGGTTACAGCAGATTTTAAATGCTGCCAATAATGATTCTACGGTAGACTGGATTATTTCGTTAAGCCACAGGCCCTATCAGGCAGAGCAATACGTAGGAGATATTTCGACTTGGGTAAGAAACAACGCGGTACCACTTTTAACGACTTCCAATAAATATTTAATGCATGTGGGAGCCCATCATCATTTATACCATAGAGGACAGCTTAAGAATACCCCTAATTATCAGATTATTTCAGGAGGCACGGCGTGGGATCAATACTGGGGAATGTCCACAGAACAGGATTTTGATGATGTTCAGAAAACGTTAACAGACTGGACGTATCAGATTGTTGAAGTAGATGTAGTAAGTGGAAAAGTAGATGTGGAATGTTATTCTATCGGTGGAGTATATAATAAAAAGTATAATGAACTGGTCGATACTTTTCATAGGTATAAAAATCAGCCAAAACCCACGAAACCGTCTATTATAAATACGTTCTCTGCTCCGGTGACATTACCGTTAACTTTAAATGGAAGTGCTTTTTCATCGCCAAACGGAGAGCTTTTAAATACCACCCAGTTTTTAATAAGTAAGGCAGCTGATTTTTCAGTGATTGAAAAGGAAATCTACCGTGATTATGAAAACTGGTTCGGAAAAGACGGAAATACAACTCCGGATAAAACAAAAAACTTAAATGCGGGAATTGATATTACCAAGACAACATTTGCCACCAATTCTTTATCCAATGGAATATATTATGTGAAAACCAGATACAGGGACAGAAACCTGGAGTGGAGTGACTGGAGTGATGTTAAACAGTTTGAAATTACAGGAAGCGTAGTATCAAACCCGACCTTTGTTTTAGATAAAACTGAATACACACAAAATGAACCGATAACGGCTACTTACACGGGAGGCCCGGGCAACCAGCAGGATTGGGTAGGACTTTATAAAAAAGGACAGGCTCCAACTTCTGTGACTTCTCAGGGATTTGTTTATACGAATGGACAGACGGCGGGAACAGCTCTTTTCGGCAATGGTCTGGCGGCTAAAGGACAGTATTTTGCAGGTTTCTTTGCTAATAATGGATATACAGAAATTACAGGAAGAAAAAACTTTTATGTAGGGCCAAAGGTACAGTTGCAAGCTACAGCAGATACATATCCTGTGGGCGGAACGGTAGTTATTAATTTCAGCAACGGGCCGAATCTGGTAAAAGACTGGATCGGTATTTATAAAATGGGCCAGACACCGGGAACGAATACCTCTCTCAAATGGAGTTATGTAACCACGCCCGCGGGAACCCTTAATTTTACAGGACTTCCGAAAGGATATTATTACGCGCAATATTTACTTGAAGACGGATATACCGGAATCGGTGACAAAGTATTCTTTAAAGTAGGGGATATTGTAACGGAATTATGGATCAACAAGCCAGTCTACACACTAGGTGAAAATATTACGGCTTCATGGACGGATTCTCCGGGGATTATCAAAGATTGGCTGGGAATTTATCCTCAGAATGTTCAAATTCCGGATGATAACTTTGTTTCCTATACTTATTTTGATGGAGTGACTCAAGGCACTAAAACAATCCAAGGGACGGCTCTTCCAACGACTCCCGGAAACTATTATATGGTGATGTTTACCAATGATTCTTATACAGAAGTATCCAACAGAACACAGTTTCAGGTGACTTCGGCCACATTGGGAACTGATGAAGTGAAAAACAGTACTCAGAAAAATGTAATCTTATATCCCAATCCTACAAAACCCGGAGAACCAACCTTCATTAAAAGTGATTATCCGATTGAAAAAATTGAGTTGGTATCAGCATCAGGAGATCTGTTGTATGAATCAAAAAACATTCACAATCAGCGTTTTTCTCTCGTGAATGAAAATCTTCCGAAAGGAGTGTATTTCGTGAAAGTTCACACAAGAAAATTATTTACTTTAAAACTAGTGATACAGTAATCATTACAATATCACAAATAATAAAAGAAAGCGGGAAAATTATTTCTCGCTTTTTCTATTTAATAAGAATAGAAACAGTAAAATAAAAATGGCAATAATCATCTCTTTTACTTTTTAATGTTGGGTGATTAAGTTCATTAAAATCCCTAGAATCATTATTGAAATACCAAATGTGAGCATTCCCAGTATATAGGAAATAAATGCTTTAAAATAACTGGCGACTGTAGTCTTATCGAAGAATTGTCCTACAGCCCAGGAAAAATAGATAAACACGATCACTGCAGCAATCTGCATGAGATGATACTTTGTTAGTCCTTCAAAAATGGCAAAAACAGAAAATATCAGCATTTCCATTCCGAGAATAAAGCATAACAGAATTAATATTTCAAAAAAATTATAATCATATTTTCTGAAAAATATTTTTAACCAAAAAGAAATAAATGCACCCATTATAATATTGGAATATCCGTAATGACTTTGAACCCAGCTATTAATGGCATTAAGTTGTAGCGTTTTTCCATCTTCAATTTTTATATAGCTTTGTTCGATATGAAAAAAGTGATTGATGAATGTATAAATCAGTGACGTGATAATAATAAATATCACCGGTTTGACAAGTCTACTTCTATTTTCACTGATAAAATTTCTGATGTTATCTCCGGGTCTTATTAACAATTCCCTTATGGTATACAGGATACCTCTTTCAAAGTGTAAAACATGCTCAATCTCATGAATAATATAACGTCCGTCAATTCTTTTTGGTTTTATACTTTGATTGCAGTTGGAACAAAACTCTTCATTCATGGTAAGGGTACATTTTAAATACAAAAAAATATAAATTATTTTAAATTCACTTTACACTTTTGTTTAGTTTTTGATATTTTTATCCAATGGAAAATGAAAAAAACTCATTATTCAACAGAAACAGAATAAAAGCAATAACCGAGGAGGATAAGCTTCAGTTTAGTAATTATCTGGAAATTGTAAAATCTTTTGCTAAAATAACCTATCAAAGCGTTTATGTTATTGATTATGAATATTTAAGTTTTGAATATGTTTCGGGTAATCCCTTGTTTTTATGCGGTTATTCTTCTGAAGAAGTGCTGGAAATGGGCTATGAATTTTATTTTAACAATGTACCCAAAGAAGATTTGGAATTGTTGAATCTCATTAATGACCTTGGTTTCGATTTCTATGATCAGCTGCCTAAAACGGATGAACGTAAATTATACAGTATTTCCTATGATTTTCATTTAAAAGGTAAATATGATAAACCTGTTCTTATTAATCATAAATTAACACCCCTGTTTCTTGATGGAAACGGATCTGTCTGGAAATCATTATGCATTGTGTCTATTTCGAACAATCAGAATTCAGGGAATGTAACCATACAAAAAGAAGGTTCAGCTGTATTTTGGAGACTGGATACCTCAAAAAAAGTCTGGATTGTGGAAAATACACCAAAACTCAAGGATAAAGAATTGGAAATACTCCGGTTATATGCTCAGGGATTAACGATCAATCAGATTGCAGAAAGGATATTTGTTTCGCCAGATACCGTAAAATATTACAGAAGAAAGATTTTTGAAATTTTTGGTGTTAAAAATTTTGCAGAAGCACTTTCCTTTGCTACATACAACAAGATTATATAATTTTAATAAGTTCTGCATTCCAAAAAAATTCAAATTGAATACTGATAGTGCGGTTATGAGAAAATTTATTAAATTTAGGCAACAGAAAATCTAATGTTTCATGATAGATAAAAGAGTAAAAAATGCACAGGAGGCCATAGACGGAATTAAAGATGGAATGACTTTAATGTTGGGAGGATTTGGACTTTGCGGTATTCCTGAAAATTCAATTAATGCATTGGTAGATAGTGATGTAAAAGACTTAACATGTATTTCAAATAATGCCGGAGTGGATGATTTTGGATTAGGACTATTGCTTCATAAAAGACAAATCAAAAAAATGATTTCCTCTTATGTAGGAGAAAATGCAGAATTCGAAAGACAGATGCTTTCAGGAGAATTGGATGTTGAGCTGACTCCCCAAGGTACGCTTGCAGAAAAGTGCAGAGCTGCTCAGGCAGGAATTCCTGCTTTTTATACCCCTGCAGGATTCGGGACAGAGATCGCAGAAGGGAAGGAAGTGAAAGATTTTGATGGAAAACCTCATATCCTGGAGCATGCTTACAAAGCAGATTTCTCTATCGTGAAAGCGTGGAAAGGAGATTATGCCGGTAACCTTATTTTTAAAGGATCTGCAAGGAATTTCAACCATCCCATGGCAGGTGCTGCTGCAATTACCATTGCTGAAGTAGAAGAACTGGTAGAACCGGGACAATTAGACCCTAACGAAATTCATATTCCCGGAATTATGATTCAAAAGATTTTCCAGGGCGAAAAATTTGAAAAAAGAATTGAGCAGAGAACAGTCAGAACAAAAGAATAAACTTCTGCAAAAACTATACTTACATAAAAAAGCGCTGAATATTTTCAGCGCTTTATTTGTGTTATGCTTCCGGTGAAATGAGCATTTTTCTTTCCCCGATCTGTTGTCGCCACATGGCATAATACAAGCCTTTTTCGGCAATTAAATTGTCATGGGAACCCATTTCTATCACCTGTCCGCGTTCAAGAACATAAATACGGTCTGCATGCATAATCGTACTTAAACGATGCGCAATAAGTACTGTGATCTGTTCCTTCTCTTTTGAAATATCTTTAATCGTAGATGTTATTTCTTCCTCAGTAATACTGTCCAGCGCCGAAGTCGCTTCATCAAAAATCAGTAAATGCGGTTTTCTTAAAAGCGCCCTTGCAATGGCAATCCTTTGTTTCTCGCCACCACTCAGTTTCAGTCCGCCTTCACCAATGACAGTTTCTATCCCTTTTTCAGCTCTTTCCAACAACGCAGTACAGCTTGATTTCTGCAAAGCGATTTCCAGATCCAATTCTGTAGCGTTAGGATTTACAAAAAGAAGATTTTCCTTGATGGTTCCCGCAAAAAGCTGGGTGTCCTGAGTCACAAAACCAATCTGATTTCTCAATTCATCAAAATCAAATTCCTTTCCATTAATCGAATTATAGAAGATATTTCCTTCCTGAGGTCTGTACAATCCAACCAGTAACTTCACCAATGTACTTTTACCAGAACCACTTGGACCTACAAAAGCAATGGTTTCGCCATTTTTAACATCAAAAGAGATGTTATTTAAAGCTTTATATTGAGCAGACTGGTGTTTAAAAGAAACATGCTTAAATTCCAGTTCTTCAATAGCACCAATTTGTTTCGGATGAAGCGGTTTTTCTTCCACTTCTTTTTTCATTAAATTATCAAAGTTAAAAAGAGAAGCCTCAGCTTCACGGTATGAAATAATGATATTCCCGATTTCCTGCATAGGTCCGAAAATGAAGAACCCATAAAACATCAGAGACAAATACTGTCCCGGAGTTACAATATTTTTAAAAATTAAAAGCAATAAGGTCATCGTGATCATCTGCTGAAGAAAATTCACCATCGTTCCCTGGATAAAACTCAAAGAACGGATGCTTTTCACCTTTCTGAGTTCAAGTCCTAAAATCTTGTACGTATTGTTATTTAAACGGATTACTTCCTGATTGGTTAATCCCAAACTTTTAACAATTTCTATATTTCTTAAACTTTCCGTAGTACTTCCGGCCAAAGCTGTCGTTTCCGAAACAATATTTTTCTGGATGCTTTTGATTCTTTTACTCAATAGATTGGTAATGAATGCAATCAGGAAAATTCCGCAAATATAGACAGGCATGATCGACCAGTGTAAGCGGATGGCATACACAGAAACGAAAATAATGCTGACTAAAATTCCGAAGAAGATATTAATAAAACTGGTAATGAATTTTACGGTATCTTCTCTTACTTTCGTTAAAATTGACAGTGTTTCACCACTTCTTTGATCTTCAAACTCCTGATAAGGTAATGCCATTGAATGTTTCAGCCCGTCTGTAAAGATTTTTGCCCCAAATTTTTGAGTGATGACGCTTACGGCATAATCCTGAAAAGCTTTAGCAATACGGCTTACCATTGCAGTTCCGATGAGTAATGTTAAAAAATAAAATACACCATGGTAAATTCCTTCTCCATATAAATACTGATTCAGATTTCTGGGTAAAAGTTTCTCCTTATCAAAAAAATTAGGATGGGTAACCAGTTTATCAAGGATATTCCCAGTAATAGCCGGTGCAAATAAAGAAAAAACCTGGTTAATGGTTGCCAAAAACAAAGAAAGGGCAATCAGCCATTGGTAAGGCTTAAGGTATTTTAAAAGTATTTTCATTCTACAAAATAATGGTGCAAAATTAAAGATATTATTTTGACTTACAGTACTAAGATGCGTCCGGGTTAAGAAATTATTATCCTTGTCGAGGTTTAAGCATTGACAAGGATATTTTTTGGAGACTTATTTTGGAGTAACTAAAAATGAAAGCTTTATCTCAATCCAAGTAGTGGTGGTAATTTTGAATAACAAAGATCTTTTGTATTCAAGTGAAAAGGATTAAATTGCAGTTTAAGTTTTTATTATGCTTACAAAAGAACAAATTGCTAAAAGGATTTCAAAAGAACTGAAAGACCGTTACTATGTAAACCTGGGAATTGGGATCCCTACTTTGGTCGCCAATTACGTTCCAGAGGGTATTTCCGTAGAATTTCAGAGTGAAAATGGAGTTTTAGGGATGGGCCCTTTTCCTTTCGAAGGAGAAGAAGATGCAGATATCATCAATGCAGGAAAACAGACCATCACTATTCTGCCTGGAGGTTCATTTTTCGATTCAGCCTTCAGTTTTGGGATGATCCGCGGCCAGAAAGTAGATCTTACCATTCTTGGAGCCATGGAAGTTTCGGAGAATGGAGATATCGCCAACTGGAAAATTCCCGGAAAAATGGTAAAAGGAATGGGCGGGGCTATGGATTTGGTGGCTTCTGCAGAAAATATTATCGTTGCCATGATGCACGTAAACAAAGCAGGAGAAAGTAAAATTCTGAAAAAATGTACACTTCCTTTAACGGGCGTTAATTGTGTAAAAAGAGTGGTGACTGAATTAGCTGTTTTAGATGTGACGCCGGCAGGTTTTAAATTGGTGGAAAGAGCGCCGGGTGTTTCAGTAGAACATATCGTACAATCTACGGAAGCAGACCTGATCATAGAAGGAGACATCCCTGAAATGCAGTTTTAAAAAGTCAAAAACGACATAGAATTTAAACAATATAACATACTAAACAGTAAAGATTCTTGGATCTTTACTGTTTTTTCTTTTAGAGCGTTTAGAAAAAAGGATTTGAAAAGTAAGATGTGTCATTTAACACAAAAAAACCAGAATAAATATGTTTTATTCTGGTTTTGCTTCTTAAAAGAAAGATGTTATTTACTATCCTGAGCTCCGAAAACTTTCTGTAAAATACTTGTTGTTCTCATCACAGAATTATTTCTGATTCCGCTTTCTTTTTCTGCAACCATTTTGAAAACACCGTTGATTGTTTCAGTCGTTACATATTCATTAAGATCGGTGGTTACCGCCTGTCCTGTCAGCATATTATATTTTGAAATAATGCTTTTCCATGCCGTATCAGCACCTACTTTTCCTAAAGATGCCTTTACCTTCGGCTGAAAAGCAGTAAACAGAGAATTCTGAGTTTTGGTTTGTAAATAATTCGTCGCTGCATTATCTGTTCCCAATAAAATATTTTTTGCATCAGTAATCGTCATCGACGTGATGGCATTGGCAAAAATAGGCGCAGATTCCGTAACAGCATCTTCCGCCGCTCTGTTCAGTAGTTTTACCCCCTGATCGGCAAGGCTTCCTAGGCCAACCATACGAAGTTTAGTATCAATTGCTCTTAATTTCTCGGGCATTAAGATTTTTACCAGTTCATTTTTATAAAAACCATCAGTTACCCCTAACTTCTTTACTCCTTCAGTAACTCCAAGATTTAAAGCTTGCTTTAATCCGGATGAAATCTCTGTTGATGTAAGACTGTTAAGATTTATAGGAGATGTTTTGGGAGATGTAGTGCTCGTGGTGGTACTTGTCGTGCTTTTTGTTTTGATCGGAGTATTTAGATCAACACCAGTTTTATCTTTAACTGTAGATTTTATAATATCTAAAATTTGTGCCTGTGAAGAAGCTGAAACAAAAAGGCCAGCAGCTACTAAAATAATTTTTCTCATTGTATATTTTTGCAAATTTAGATGTTTTATTGGGGAATAGGTTAAATCATAAGTTAAGTTTTTAATAAAATAATTATATTCGCTACAACCTTAATCATAATTAAATGCAACGATTACTTTTTGTATTTTCTATTCTTTTTTCAACTGTTTTTCATGCTCAGGCGAAACCGGATTTAATACCTTATCCCCAAAGCGTAACCATGCAGGATGGTAAATTCATCATTCCCGAAACACTGATATTGAATGATAAACTTCCCAAAGAAGAAACAGAGTACTTCAAAAAACGTCTTGGTTCTCAGGTTAAATTTAAAACCAGCAGCAGTACGGAAAAAGTTCATGTGATGCATATGCTGGTGCCACAACCGAAAATGCCCATTCATCTTGAAGAGGATAAAGAAAAGTATACTATCTACATTTCTCCAAAAAGAATTTTCATAAGTTCCTATACCAGACAAGGCTATTTTTTGGCACTTCAAACATTGATACAGCTGTTTGAAGAATATAAAGACAGCAGGGAAATTCCGGCTATGGAAATTAATGATCAACCGAAGTTTGCATGGCGCGGAATGCATCTGGATGTTTGCCGTCATTTCTTCAACGTGGAAGAAGTAAAACAGTACATTGATTATCTGGCGATGTATAAACTCAATACCTTTCACTGGCATTTAACAGACGATCAGGGCTGGAGAATTGAAATCAAAAAATATCCAAAACTTACTGAAATCGGTTCAAAGAGAAAAGAGTCCATGATCGGAGCCTATGTCGACAATACATTTGACGGAAAACCGTACGGACCTTATTTTTATACGCAGGAACAGATTAAAGAAGTAGTTAAATACGCTCAGCAGCGATATATTACCATTGTACCAGAAATAGAAATGCCCGGGCATGCATTGGCCGCACTTTCCGCTTACCCTGAACTGGCTTGTACCAAAGGACCCTTTGAACCAGCTACAAAATGGGGCGTTTTTGATGATGTATTTTGTCCGAAAGAAGAAACATTTACCTTTTTAGAAAATGTATTGGATGAAGTGATCGCACTTTTTCCATCCCAATATATCCATATCGGAGGCGATGAATGTCCGAAAACCCGATGGAAAGAATGTGCCCACTGTCAGGAACTGATCAAAAAAAATAACTTAAAAGATGAACATGGTTTACAGAGCTATTTCATTCAGAGAATAGAAAAATACATCAATAAAAAAGGAAGAAAGATCATTGGATGGGATGAAATTTTAGAAGGTGGCCTGGCTCCCAATGCTGCTGTGATGAGCTGGACAGGCGTAAACGGTGGAATTGAAGCGGCAAAGTCCGGTCATTTTGCCGTAATGACTCCCGGATCATATTGCTATTTTGATCATTATCAGGGCGATCCGCAATCAGAACCAAATGCATTTGGAGGTTTTACTCCTTTGGATAAAGTATATTCTTACAACCCGGTGCCGGAAGAATTGAATGCAGAACAGGCAAAATATATTCTGGGAGTACAGGCCAATTTATGGACAGAATATATTCCGGATTTTAAACAGGTACAGTATATGATTTTCCCAAGGATTATGGCACTTTCCGAAGTGGCATGGGGAACCGCAGATTTAAAAAATTACAAAGACTTTGAAAAGAGAGTAGTTCATCAGTTTGCAACATTAGATAGAATGAAGATTAATTATGCAAAAAGCATTTATAACATTTCTGCAAAAGTAATTCCGGGAAATAACGGGATTGCCTATGAACTTTCAACCTCACAGAATCCAGCCGGAATAAAATATACACTGGATGGTACAGCTCCTACATCACAGTCACAAACGTATCAGCAACCCATTCCGGTTATACAGTCAACAACTATACAATCAGCTTATTTTGAAAATAATCAGTTGAAAAGTGCGGTATCCTCCCAAACATTTACAGTTTCCAAAACAACAGGAAAGACTATCACATTAGAACAACAGCCAAGTGAAAATTATTCATTTGGCGGTGCATTTACCTTGGTAGACGGTATTATAGGCAATACCAGACAACTGGGCAAAACGTGGCTGGGCTTTCAGGGAAAAGATGTAGTAGCGGTTATTGATTTTGGACAAAAGACAAATTTTACGGAGGTCTATTTTAATACCCTGGAAAACAAAGGAAGCTGGATTCATCTGGCGAAATCTGCCCAAATCTTTATTTCTGATGACAATAAAAATTTTACCATGATCAAAGAAATCGGGAAAGATGAAATTAAGAATGCACAGGGAAAGATCAGGCTGAATGTAGGAACTCAAAACTCAAAATATATCAAAATCAAAATAGAAAATGCCGGAATTATTCCTGCCGGAAATCCGGGAGCAGATTCTAAAGCATGGCTTTTCGTAGATGAAATCGGAGCCCTATAAATTCTAACACTTACATTATGAATTCAAGAAGAAAATTTATAAAAAATACAGCGTTGGTATCTTCAGCATTCCTGCTGAATCCATTAGATCTGATTGCTAAAGAATTACCAGAAGATAATACCATTGTCAACAAACCGATCGTACTTTCAACCTGGAATTTCGGATTAAAAGCCAATCAGGAAGCCTGGACCATTTTGGGAAAAGGCGGCCGTGCATTAGATGCGGTGGAAAAAGGAGTTCGGTTAGTAGAATTAGACCCTAACGAACGAAGTGTAGGCTATGGCGGTCGCCCGGACAGAGATGGCAGAGTAACATTGGATGCCTGTATCATGGATGAAAATTACAATATTGGTTCCGTAGCCGCCCTGGAAAATATTAAAAATCCTATTTCTGTGGCGAGAGCAGTGATGGAAAAAACACCTCACGTCATGCTGGTAGGTGATGGAGCATTACAGTTTGCGGTAGCTCAGGGTTTCAAAAAAGAAAAACTGCTCACTCCAGAATCAGAAAAAGAGTGGAAGGAATGGTTGAAAACCAGCCAATATAAGCCCGTTGCCAATATTGAAAACCATGATACAATCGGAATGATCGCATTGGATGCTCAGGGAAACCTTTCCGGAGCCTGTACCACCAGTGGTATGGCTTTTAAAATGCATGGGAGAGTAGGAGATTCCCCAATTATCGGGGCCGGATTATTTGTAGACAATGAAGTGGGAGCCGCAACGGCAACAGGTCATGGCGAAGAAGTGATCCGAACAGTAGGAACCCATTTGGTAGTTGAATTAATGAGGCAGGGAAGAAACCCTATGCAGGCCTGTAAAGAAGCTGTAGAAAGGATTGTGAAGATTGCCCAGAGAAGAAATAAAGATTTAAAAGATATTCAGGTAGGCTTTATCGCATTGAATAAAAAAGGAGAATACGGCTCTTACTGCATTCAGGATGGGTTTAATTTTGCGGTGCAGGATCAGAAAGGGAACCGTCTTGAAAAACCTGAATTTGCTTTAAAATAAATTTAGATAGAATCAAATATGAAAAAAATAATCGCTACTTCTTTATTATTGATGATGATGTACTGTAAAGAAGAGCAGAAAGAAATAATAATACCGGTCAAAGATATTCCAAAAGAAAAAGTGGTTTCAGAAGTGAAATCCAATGAATCCGAAGAAGCAAAGAAATGGCTGGTGGCAAGCATTGAGAAATTTTTCAAAACAGATCTTTCTACCATGGATAAAGCGATGCAGGATATCACAACCAAAGATTATTATGAATATAAGACAGATGCGACCAATGTAGATATGGATGTCGACGGAAGTCTTACCCTAAAGGAATTTCAGGATAAATGGAAAGATAAATTCAATACAAAATATGCAGGCATCAATACAGGATTTCTGATTTCTGCTCAGGATTGGGTACATATTGAAGTTTCAAAATGTGAATTAGATGCAATGTCAGGAGATGATGCCTTTGTTTTCGATGTAGAATTAAGAGACGAGGGTGCCAAGGCTTTTTTTGATCGCAAAATAGGAGTCGTAAAAAAAGGAAATAAATTTCTGATAGCAGATGTTATCGAAAAAGAATAAAATCAAACTAAAAATGTCAAAAATAGAAATAGCCTGTTTCAATCCGGAATCTGCAATCATAGCTTTTGAAAATGGAGCCGACAGAATAGAACTGTGCGACGGATTAAGTGAAGGCGGAACAACACCCGCTTTTGAAACAGTGAAACAGCTTCGTGAAAAAATCAACATTCCCATCTTTGTAATGATTCGTTCCAGAGGGGGGAATTTCACCTATTCTGATTCAGAATTTGAGCAGATGAAGTCAGAATTGATTCAGTTAAAATCCTTACAGGTCGATGGTTTCGTCTTTGGAATTTTAGATGAACATGAACAAGTGAATGTGGAGCAAAATAAAACCTTAGTTGAACTGGCACATCCTTTACCTTGTACTTTTCACCGTGCTTTTGACAGAGCCAGAGACTTGGAAGATTCTTTAGAGAAAGTAATAGAATCCGGTTTTACAACCATCCTAACTTCAGGGCAGATGCCTAATGTTTCAGAAGGAACAGAAAATTTGAAAACGTTAGTTGCCATTTCTAATGGCAGAATAGAAATATTGGTAGGCGGCGGTCTCCGTTCAACCAATATTCAGGAAATAAGAGCATACACCAATGCTGTGTATTTTCACTCTTCTGCAATCACGGATGGCGGTTCATTAGCTGATGCGGATGAAATTGTGGCTTTGAAAAATAGTTAAATAAGTATTTTTTTAACGCAAAGATAATATGTATTGTATTTATTTTAAGGAGCGAAGACTTGCGGCGGAGCCGCTTATGAAGGTAACTTTATAAAATCAACTTTTAGTTGATTAATCTTAGCTTACTTAATCATAGTGTATATTTTAAATCTTTGCGTTTAAAAAAACATAATATAAAACACACAAATGACAGAAAATCAATTATCCTATAAAATTATAGGGGCAGCTTTAGAAGTACATAGAAATCTTGGAGTAGGTTTATTAGAAAGTGCGTATGAATCTGCACTTACTTATGAACTGAGGAAATTAGATTTTGATGTTCAGCGACAAATATATCTGCCTTTGCAGTATAAAGAAATACGTATTGAAAATGCCTATAAAGTAGATTTAATTATCCAAAATAAAGTAATAGTGGAGATAAAATCAGTATTGGATATACATCCAATTTTTTATTCACAAGTATTGACCTATTTAAAATTAACAAAAATGAAATTAGGGCTCCTCATTAACTTTAACACTCCACTTATCAAACACGGAATTCATAGAATTGTAAACCAACTTATTGATGAATAAAACGCTCCTTTTTGCTTTCCTTCTCATTCAAAACATACTCTCTGCCCAGTTTTCAGAAAGAAATCTGTCATTAGAAAAATGGCAGTTTAAAAATACAAAAGATAAAAACTGGCTTTCGGCTAAAGTTCCCGGAACAATTCATTTGGATTTAATGGAGCATAAACTTATTCCGGATCCTTTTAAAGATGACAATGAAAAAAAAGTACAGTGGGTAGAAAATGAAGACTGGGAATATCATACCACTTTTACCGTTACCCCAAAAGAACTTGAAAATCAGAATATTAATTTGGTTTTTAATGGATTAGATACCTTCTCAGAGATTTACCTGAATGGGAAACTGTTAAGAAAAACAGACAATATGTTCAGGAAATGGGAAATTCCGGTGAAAGAATACCTGAAATCGGGAGATAATCTGTTACAGGTCAATTTCAAATCAGCAGTTACTGTAGGCAAAGAGCTCGCTAAAAGAATTCCGTTTACCATGCCGGAATCTCCCAGAAGCTTTGTAAGAAAAGCACAATACCAGTTTGGATGGGATTGGGGGCCAAGGCTTGTCACTGCCGGAATTTGGAAAGAAGTAAAACTTACTTACTGGAATACAGCAATGCTCACCCATGTGAAAATCGAGCAGAAGAACCTGACTGCACAAAATGCTGATCTCAATGTTTATGCAGACATATTGGCTGAGAAAGAAGGCAAATATGTAATCTCAATTGATCATAAAAAAGAAAATATTCAATTAAAAAAAGGAGAGAATAAAATCGTTATTCCTTTCAGCTTAAAAAATCCAAAACGATGGCAGCCCAATGGATGGGGAACCCCCAATTTATATTCCCTATCCATTTCCCTTCAAAAAGATTCGAAAATCCTTTCAAATGAAGAAGTAAAAATCGGATTAAAAACCGTAGAACTTATTCAGGAAAAAGATGAAAAAGGAAAATCTTTTTACTTTAAAGTCAATGGGAAGCCTTTATATATAAAAGGAACCAATTGGATTCCGGGTGATAGTTTTTCTCCAAGGATGAGCAAAGAAAAATATCAAAAACTCATTAAAGACTGTAAAGAAGCCAACATGAATATGATTCGTGTTTGGGGTGGCGGAATCTATGAAGATGATGAATTTTACAAAGCTTGTGATGAAAATGGAATTCTCGTTTGGCAGGACTTCATGTTTGCAGGAAGCTTTTATCCTTCAGATGAAAATTTTCAGGAAAATGTCGAAATGGAAGTCAAAGATCAGGTCGAAAGACTTCAGAATCATGCTTCTTTAGCATTGTGGTGTGGAAATAATGAAATTGATGAAGCAATTGTCAATTGGGGATATCAGAAGCAATTTAAATATTCAAAAGAAGATTCATTACAGGTTTGGAAAGATTATAAGAAGATTTTTCATGAAGTGATTCCCAAGGCTATTAAAAAATATACAGCCAATTCCAGCAGTATTTACTGGCCGAGTTCACCCTCAATAGGATGGGGACACAAAGAAAGCTTAACAGAAGGAGATTCTCATTACTGGGGTGTTTGGTGGGGCGAGCAGCCATTTGAAATCTACAACGAGAAAGTGGGACGGTTTATGTCTGAATATGGTTTTCAGGGAATGCCAACCATAGAAACCACCAAATCTATGTTTTCCGGAAGTCCCGATCTGAATCTTCAAAGTACGACGATAAAGGCCCACGAAAAACATGCAAGAGGCTGGGAAATCATCAATGAATACATGCAGCGCGACTATACAATTCCAAAGGATTTTGTTCAATACAATTATGTCTCACAATTGCTTCAGGCACGGGGAATGCAGATCGCTATTGATGCGCACCGGCGGGCAAAACCGTACAATATGGGAACTCTGTACTGGCAGCTTAATGACTGCTGGCCTGTCGTTTCCTGGTCTTCCATAGACTATCTGGGAAACTGGAAAGCATTTCATTATCAGTTGAAAAGAAGTTTTGAACAGCAGGTTATTCTTACCGAAGAAAAAGAAGGAACACTACATTTTTACGCGGTAAATGATGGCGTAACCAAATTCAATGACGTTGTAGTGGAAATACAGGCTATGAAATGGAATGGAGAAATTGTCAATGAAATAACCACCGTTCCGACCGGAAAAACATTGGAGGAAATCGTAAAGTTTGATCCAATTAAAATCGAAAATATAATTCCGGATTCAGATAAAAATGAAATTTTCCTGAAATTGACTTTAAAAGACGGTCATGGAAATACAATTGCCCAAAATACCCATTTCTTCTCCAAACCAAAAGATTTGAAGCTGGCAAAACCTGCTATTACCATACAAAAAATCTCTCCCACGCAAATACAGGTTTCAACAGACGTTTTGGCAAAAGATGTCTATCTGATGGGAGATCATCATTTCAGCGATAACTTTTTTGATTTGCTACCCAACACAAGCCGGATCATACAAGTATCTGAAACATTCGAAAAAGTTGAGGTAATGACCCTTTGGGATGTTCTGAATAATTAATTTTTTAATAAATAAAAATTTACGGTGTTCAGCTCAAAATTGAGCCGTAAATTTGCCTCATATTTCTTTAGAATTATGGTGAATTTTGTTTTGATTGCAGTATGCATTATTGCCGGAATGGTATTCAAAGCAACAAAATCTATCCATCCGGATGCCCACAAAGGCATTAATACATGGATTCTTTATCTTGCACTGCCCGCAGTTTCTTTTAAATACTTGCCCAAAGCTCATTGGACAACAGAAATGCTTTTTCCTATCGTTGCCACATTTCTTATTGCTGTTTTCTGCTTCTTTTTCATGATGTTTTACAGCAAAAGCAAGGGATATTCAAGAAGGTCAAGAAGTACCATGGAGCTGGTAAGCGGTTATAGCAATACTTCCTTTATTGGATTTCCTTTGATCAGTGCTTTTTACGGAGAAGGCCTGTTGAGCATTGCGATTATCTGCGACCAGGCCATGTTTTTTGCCCTGTCGACCTTAGGCATTATTGCTGCAGTAAAAGGAGGGAGCAGATCCGGGAAAGTAAGTGCTCTTTTTATTTTGAAAAGATTAATCACATTTCCCCCTCTTGTAGGCTGTATTACAGCATTGGTACTGTCTCAGTTTATTGATTTCACCCCAGCAGAACCCTTCTTTGATAAACTTGCAGCAACCGTAAGTCCGCTGGCTTTATTTTCAGTGGGCCTTCAGTTAAAATTTAACGGCTGGAAAAAATTAATTCCTCAAATGTCAACATCAATGCTCTATAAACTGATTCTGGCACCGGCAATGGTATTAGGTTTGGCCTTATTGGTGGGTATTAAAGGAGATGTGGCAAAAATTACCATCTTTGAGGCCGCGATGCCTACAGTAGTCACTTCAAGCATTATTGCAGAACAATTCAGGTTAAACACCAAACTGACCAATTTAATCATAGGATTCAGTATTCTCGTAGGTTTTATAACTTCAGCAGCCTGGTATTTCATTATTGATCTTGTTTTTTAATAGTCTGTTATGGATTTTAAAAATAGAAATAATTGCAGTTTTCTAAAGAAAAATTTAATTTTACACTTTAATTCATTCCCTTGCAGTACGCCCAGATAATTTTACCGCTCAACTTAAAAGGTTCTTTCACATACAAAGTTCCGGAAGAATTAATTCCTGATATCCAGCTTGGAATGCGGGTTTTAGTACCATTCGGAGGAAAAAAAATCTACACGGGAATTGTTTTTGACCTTCATGAAAATGCACCAGAAAATTTTGTAGCTAAAGAAGTCATCAGCCTGCTGGATGATTCCCCTATCATGCCGCCGGAGCAGATCGATTTCTGGAACTGGCTTTCAGACTACTATTTGTGCGGTTTGGGAGAAATTTACCGTTTTGCTTTCCCATCATCCTTAAAACTTGAAAGTGAAACCTATCTTAAATTAAAACCCAATATTCAGGTTGATTTTGAGAATCTTGACGTCAATGAAATGTATCTTATTCAGGCGCTGGAAGTCAGACAGCTGATTAACCTTACCGATATTGAGGCGTTTATTGCAAAAAAAGATATTATTAAAACCATCAATTCCCTTATTGACCTTCAGTACATTGAGATTGATGAGAAAATTGCTGAAAAATATAAAGCGAAAGAAGTTGCTTATGTAAAGATTAATGCAGAGGTATTAAACAATCAAAATCTTACTGAAATTCTTTTAAAGCTCAATAAAGCTCCTAAACAGAAAGATCTTTTTCTTCTCATTTTGGAAATGCAGACCGAAAAACCGGGTGTTCCCATTAAAAAGGCTGTTCTGTTTGAAGACGGATTCTTTGGAAGTTCCCATTTCAAATCCTTAGCAGATAAAAATCTTGTGGAAGAATATTATATGCAGAAAGACCGTATCGAAAGCTACGAAGGGGAAATTGAAGAAATTGAAGAACTTTCCGAGGATCAGAAAACAGCAAAACTGGAAATAGACGAAGCTTTTGACGAAAATAAAAATGTACTCCTTCATGGTGTAACCTCATCAGGAAAAACGCACATCTACCTTGAAAAGATTGAAGAATGTATCAATAAAGGAAAAAATGTATTGTTTCTGCTTCCGGAAATTGCTTTAACCAAGCAGATCACTCAAAGATTAGAAAAAAAATATGGCCGTCATCTTGGTTTTTATCATCAGAAACTTACCGATTTTGAAAGGGTAGAAGTATGGCGGAGAATCAAACAGAATGATATTAAAATTCTTGTAGGAACAAAAAATGCTCTGTTTTTACCCTATCAGAACCTGGGACTGATCATTGTAGACGAAGAACACGATTCCGCTTACAGACCGAGAGAAATTACCCCTCATTTTAATGCAAAAGATTCCGCTTTAATATTGGGTGGATTTTATGGGGCTGGAGTAATCTTAGGTTCTGCAACGCCTTCCGTAGAAAGCTATTTTCGGGCGAAAAAAGATAAAATGAAGTATATTTTCCTGACCGAGAGATTTGGAAATGTAAAGCTTCCTGAATATGAATTGATTAACCTTAAAGAAGCCCAGGATTCCAAAAAAGTTACCGGAAATTTCTCGTTAAGGCTCATTGAAGAAATCAAAAAAACAATCGACGAAAAGAATCAGGCTATTATTCTTCATAACAGAAGAGGGTATTCTAATGTATTGGAATGTGAAAGCTGCGGTTACGTAAATTATTGCTCGAATTGTGACGTTGTGATGACTTATCACAAAGCTGCAAATGAAATGAAATGCCACTACTGCGGCCAAAGAGCTTCCAAACCAAAAACCTGTCCCAAATGTCATTCTGAAAATCTGAACGAGAAAGGAGTGGGTGTGGAACAGATTCATGAGGAAGTTTCAAAATTATTTCCGGATAAAGAAGTAGATCGTATGGATGTAGATTCCATGCGTAAAAAATTTGCTTACGAAAAGCTGTATGAAAAAATTGAAGACCGCGAAACAGATATTGTAGTCGGTACCCAAATGATTTCAAAGGGACTGGATTTTGATCATATTGAGCTGGTGGCCATTCCAAAAGCAGATTCCTTATTATATGTCCAGGATTTCAGAGCAGAAGAAAGAGCATACCAATTGATTACTCAGGTTTCCGGCAGGGCAGGACGGGTTTCCGGAAACGGGAAAATTCTAATCCAGACATTTAATCCCGATCATTCTGTTTTCCAGCTGATCAAAATGAATAATATCCCGAAAATCTATAAATATTTTCTCACGGAACGTCAGAAATTTCACTATCCGCCTTTCACAAAGCTAATCATGATAGAGCTGAAACACAGAAGGGAAGACAAAGTGAACCGTGCGTCCCAGTTTTTGGGTTCTATTCTGCGGAAATACCTTCCGGAGGAATGTGTATTAGGTCCGGAAAAATCCCAGATTGCAAGGATTAATAATTTCTACCAGTTCCAGATTTTATTAAAATTACCGCGTGGGAAAAACTATGAAAAATTCAAAGCGATGGTTTTATTAAGTTTGAATGAATTTGATGAAATTACTGCTTATCAAAGCATTAAAAAAGATGTATTTGTTGATTTTTAACAATTTTTAACAAAATTTACAGTCTTTTATTACTCGTTAATAGCTGCACTTCTAACAATAATTTCTACTTTTGGTCGTTGATTTAATGTTTGGCTCTTTTATTGGATGATTATAATCAATCGTTTTTTATGAGCTCCAGACATAGAAACTAAACGAATATAGATGGTAAATTTCAGAAAATATGTTTCAACTGCAGCGGTAATGGCTTCCGGATTTTTCCTTGCCCAATCTACCGTTTCTACTGTTCTTTACTCTCAGATGTACGATAGTCCAAGAAGTAACTTAAGCTTGCCTTCCCCTATCAGTTCATCAGCTGAGAAAACGATTTTATCGGCTAAAGAGCTTGTAGATATTAATGTAAACACTATGATGACTGATCCTGTGCTGAAAAATGCAACCTGGGGATTTGTAGTGTACGACCCGAAAACGAAGAAAGTCATTTCTTCGTATAATGAAAATACTCCTTTGGTTCCGGCCTCCACTACGAAATTATTAACTACTGAAACAGCATTAAACCTGTTAGGTGAGAATTATCGATGGATGACTCAGCTGGAATACTCAGGAAACATTGATGAAAATGGAGTTTTAAATGGAAATCTTTATGTGGTAGGAAGCGGAGACCCTTCTATGGGAACCAACAAAGCCGGGGCCTGGTCTTACAGAGATATTATTTCAGACTTCATGAGCGGATTATCCCGCGAAGGTATCAAAAAAGTAAATGGTGATATTATTATCCAAACAGCGCTTTTCAAAGGCAATATTGCAAGGCTTCCGGAAAATGTTGTTTGGCTGGAGAATAATAACTACTATTTGCCGGTAGGTACTACCCGCGAAATTAATCCTGCAAACGAAAAACTGATCACGAAAAAAGGAAATTCATTATCAGAAAAAAAATACTTTTATGTTTCTCCTTACATGAACCAAATGGTTTTTGCAGATAAATATGAAGGTAATGGAACGCTGACTACCAAAATCCCGGACGCTCCGGCATATCTGGCCAATACATTCAGAACAACCTTAGTGAAAAGCGGTATTCCGGTTACAGGAAAAGTAACTCCGAGAATGACGGACGGGCAGCCTGAAAACAGAAAAATGGTTTCAGCATATAAATCTCCGACATTGGGTGATATTATTTTTTATACCAACCAGCACAGTGATAACTCCTTAGCTGAAGCTTTGTTAAGAACAGTGGGTTTCCAGAAGATGGGTGATCAGACGTTGGAATCCGGAAGAATCGTAGTAACAGGTCACTTAAAAGAAAGTGATTTTGATATGAACGGGCTGAATTATATGGACGGAAGCGGGCTTTCGAGAAATAATAACGTAACGCCGATTTCTCAGGTTAAATTCCTGACCTCTTTAATGAATCAAAAGTATTACAATACTTATCTTACTTCATTACCGGTTGGCGGGCAATCCGGAACCTTAAAGAGAATGTTTATCGGAACAGGAAACGGACAAATATTTGCGAAAACCGGAACCTTGAATAAGGTGAAAGCATTAGCTGGATATTTAAAAACGAATTCCGGAAAAACGTTAGTATTTTCATTAATGGTTAACAATTATGCAGGATCAGTAGATATGGTGAAGAAAAGAATGGAAAAAATTCTGGAACCTGCCTTAGATTTATAAAAATATTTACATTAATATTATAAAAACCTTTTAATCAATGATTAGAAGGTTTTTTTTATCTTTGGATGTATAATCATCTGAATATGAGAAATTTTTATATCGTAATAATAAGTTTAATTTTTGCTCAGCAGCTTTACAGTCAAAATTTCAATCAAAATATTGAAATGAAAGGGCTGGTTGCTAAAGAAATGAAATCTTATACCCATAAGATGACCACTTACAATCTTAATCCTAATACATTGAACTATGATCTTCAGTATCAAAGGATGGAGGTAAGTCTGGATCCTTCTGTTTATAATATTTCAGGATCTGTAACGTCTCATTTTAAAGCAAATCAAAGTATGGGAAGTATCTATTTTGATCTTGATAATACGTTAACGGTTTCTCAGGTTCAGTATCACGGAAGTAATCTTCTCTTTCAGCAGCTGGCAACAAAAGAGGTGAAGATCGACTTTCAGGCTGCTCTTCCTGCCAATACCCTTGATTCATTAACGATATTTTACTCAGGTGCTCCTCCAAATAATAATCCTTTATCGGTTAATGATGCTTTTTCTATCGGAACACAAAGCGGAGTTCCTGTTCTTTCTACCGTAAGTGAACCTTATGGTGCTCAGGATTGGTTTCCTACGAAACAAAGCCTTAATGACAAGATCGAAAGGTTTGATTTTAAAATTATCACCCCTTCACAATATAGTGTAGCAGCGAACGGAAAATTCATGTCTGAAACATTGCTTCCAAATGCTAAAAAATTAACATTTTGGCGGACGGCATATCCCACATCCGCTTACCTTATAGGGATTTCCATTACAAATTTTATAAAGCTTACTGATACGATGGGCACTCCGCCATTCCCTTTTGTGAATTATGTGTATCCATCTACCGCAGCCAATACATCGAGTATGGCTAATATAGAATGGACTAAAGAAGTAATGAATTTATTTGAAACTTATTTTGGCTCTTATCCCTTCCGTAACGAAAAATATGGGCATATGGAATTCAAATATGGAGGTGGAATGGAACATCAGACTATGACTTCCATGGGGGGCTGGGGAAGAGATCTTATTGCTCATGAGCTGGCTCATCAGTGGTTTGGAGATAAAGTTACCTGCGGTGCATGGAATGATATCTGGCTGAATGAGGGATTTGCTACATTCGGAGCCCATCTTGCCAATGAAAAACTCTTAATGATCAATTCTGATTTTATGAACTATCTTTTAGGGCAAAAAAATCTCATTACTTCTTCTCCTGGTGGTAGTACCTATGTCCCAGACGCTAATCTAGTTAATGCGTATGCAGTTTTTGATGGAAGGCTTTCTTATGCTAAAGGAGCGTATATTTTAAGAATGCTTAAATGGGTGTTAGGAGATACTGTTTTCTATCAGGCACTCAGAGAGTATCATAACAGGCCTGCTTTGGCATATAATTATGTAAGAAGTGCTGATTTTAATGCTTCCTTACTGCAGTCCACAGGAAAAGATTTTACCGGATTTTTTAACGATTGGCTGTATGGAGAAGGATATCCTACATATGCTATAAGATGGAAACAGTCCGGAAATCAGATTGTCATTAAAGCTTCCCAGACGCAGAGTAGTCCTTCAGTAAGCTTTTTTGAGATGCCGTTACCAATCAAGGTTACCGGAACAGGTGGACAAACGGCTTATTTTGCATTAGATAATACTTCCAACGATCAGTATTTTTATGAAACAGTTTCATTTCCGGTTGCCAGTGTTGAATTCAATTATGAATACCAGATTTTAGAGAAAAATTCAACTGTTTTACAAGATACAACGTTAAGTACAGCATCTGCAGAAATTGAAAATTTTGCATTATATCCAAATCCTGCAAAAAATGAAATCTATATAAAAGGAATTCATAAAGAAACCGATTATACGATCCATACGATTGATGGGCGGCTGGCGAAAAAAGATACTTACCAGCCACATAAACCGGTTGTTATTTCAGCATTGATTCCCGGGACATATATTTTCACCATTAAAGACAAAAAGATAAAATTCATTAAGCATTAAAAAATGGATTTTTTTGACGTAAAATATTCATTTTTAAAAATTATGGAATAGTAATAAATATCATGAATACTGTCGTAATATATTTCTTAAACGTCTGATATTGTTTAAAAATATATTTATTTTACGTGTAATAACCTTTTAATCGTTAATGAATTTGTTTTTTATCTATATTTGGGCCCAGTAATATATTGACTATGAGAATACTATATTTCTTTATTTTAGGGCTGTTAATGCCACAGCAGTTTTACACTCAAAATGAACATAATATTGAAAGAAAAGGAATGGTGGCAATGGAAAAGAAGTCCTTTGCTAAAAAAATGATCACTTATAATGTAAATCCTAATACCTCAAATTATGACTTACAGTATCAGCGGATGGATGTTGTTTTGAATCCTAATATCTATGAAATTTCCGGTTCTGTAACGTCACATTTTAAACCGAATCAGAATATGAATAGCATCTATTTTGATCTTTCGGATGAACTGGCAGTATCTCAGGTGAAATACCATGGAACAGATCTTATATTCCAACAGCTGCCTACCAAGGAACTCAAAATAGATTTTCCGGCATCACTTCCGGCAAATACACTGGATTCTCTGACTATTAATTATTCAGGAGCTCCTTCACAGGATTATGATGCTTTTTTTAACGGAACTCAAGGCGGGAATGCAATTCTTTCTACCTTAAGTGAACCGTATGGTGCTCAGGACTGGTTTCCTACCAAGCAGAGCCTTAATGATAAGATCGACAGATTTGATTTTAAAATTACTACCCCTTCACAATACAATGTGGCAGCAAACGGAAAACTGATGTCTGAAACCTCTCTTCCGAACGGGCAGAAGCTTACCTTCTGGAGAACGGCCTATCCGACCTCTGCCTATCTTATTGCACTTTCCATTACCAATTATGTAAAACTCAGCAGCACTATCGGGAATCCTCCGTTTCCGTTTGTGAATTATGTATATCCGTCTACCAATTCCAACACCACAAGAATGGGCAATATTGAATGGACGAAACAGATCATGACGACTTTTGAAACATATTTCGGACCTTATCCTTTCCGAAACGAAAAGTACGGTCATATGGAATTCCAGTGGGGAGGAGGTATGGAGCACCAAACGATGTCTTCCATGGGCAGCTGGAGCAAGGATATTATTGCTCATGAACTGGCTCACCAATGGTTTGGAGATAAAGTGACCTGCGCAACATGGAATGATATCTGGCTGAATGAGGGGTTTGCCACTTTTGGGGAGCACGTGGCCAATGAAAAACTGTTGATGACGAATACCCAGTTTATGAGTTATTTATTAGGTCAGAAAAATCTTATTACAGGAAGTACCGGGGGAAGTACTTATGTCTCTGATGCGGAACTTTCTAATACAGACCGGATTTTCAGCAGCAGGCTTTCTTATGCAAAAGGAGGATATATTGTAAGAATGCTTAAATGGGTCCTAGGTGATACTGCTTTTTATCAGGCGGTAAAGGATTATCATGCAAGACCTAATCTTGCGTATGGTTATGCCAGTACGAATGATTTTAAGGCTTCGTTTCTGCAGTCTACAGGAAAAGACTTTACAGAGTTTTTTAATGATTGGCTGTATGGACAAGGATATCCTACGTATGCTATCAGATGGAAACAGTCCGGAAATCAAATTGTAATTAAAGCCTCTCAGACGCAGAGTAATCCTTCAGTAAGCTTTTTTGAAATGCCGTTACCAATCAAAGTTACCGGAACAGGTGGACAAACGGCTTATTTTGCATTAGATAATACTTCCAACGATCAGTATTTTTATGAAACAGTTTCATTTCCGGTTGCCAGTGTTGAATTTAATTATGAATACCAAATTTTAGAGAGAAATTCGACCGTTTCACAAGACACAACTTTAAGTACAGCATCAGCAGAAATTGAAAACTTTGCATTATATCCAAATCCTGCTAAAAATGAACTGTACATAAAGGGGCTTCATAAAGCAGCAGATTACAGCATTCATTCTATCGATGGACGATTAATGAAGAAAGATACTTATCAGCCTAACAAACCGATTACTATTTCAGAACTAATTCCAGGGACGTATGTTTTAAGCATAAACGAAAAAAGTATCAAATTTATCAAACATTAGAATTAGCCGATTATATAGAAATCCAACCTTTGAATAAGGGTACTACAGATAATATAAAACCTCTCCAAGATTATTGTTCAGAATAACATTGGAGAGGTTTTTTAATAATTGGAAAAATTAGTAAAAAATAGGATAAAATAAATACAGCGAACGTTCAGCGGATGTTATGGCGTACAGTAATTCCATGGGTGTAAAATTTTTAATGGTTAATAAATATTATAAAAAAAGCTTTCAAATCAGGAAGCTTTTTTGTTTTTTTATAGCTCTTAAAGCTTTTCTTTTTGCTTTGTTTACTTTATGGCGAAACCATATTTCTTTGAAAATATTTCGCATGGCATTATCAAAATGCCGGATAAGCACTACGTTTTTAAAACCCCGCCACTTTTCAAGCCAGCTTGAAGGTAATGCTCTTACCGAAACAGAATAACCCTCGGTTTCATATTGTATATAATGCCACCATCCGGCAGGAATATACAGCGTTTCGCCCGGCTCTAGAACCGCTTCATACCCGTTGAGATACCGCAGTGCAGGAAATTCATCATAATCAGGCTCTTTAATATTAGCAATACTGTGAAAATTATAGGGGAGTTTATACATCAGATCTGACTGTTCCCACGGAAAAAGCCAAATCCTTTTAATCCCCTGAAACTGGGTAATGAATACATGGGACATATCAATATCGATATGATTTCTGGTGATAGAGCCTTCACCGCCAAAAAACATAAAAGGGAGCCACTTTAATATTTTACCGTTGGTAACATCATTGTATTGGATATCATCTTTAAGCGCCGGATAGAGGCTTAATAAATTAAATAAAAAAAGTCTTTTTTCAGTAGGGTAGGAGCTTATCAGATCCAGATATTCTGAAAAGGTAGACTGTGCAATAGGTTTGCTGGCCACACGATCCAGAGATTCGATTTCTGCTCCGTAAATATTTACTTTTTGTTTTCCGGCAATCTCTTTAAAGTATTCATAATTCCATTTTTTGAAAGCAGGGCTTCCCGGATCTACAAAATCCTTCAGAATGATAGGTCTTCGGGGCTTCATATAGATATTCAAAAAATCTCGAGATGGTAGTGTTTTAGCTCTTTCTATTGGTGATAACCTCATTTTCATGAATTTTGAAAGACAAAGATATATATTATCCTACTAAAATAGTAGACTATTGTATGTGAATTCAGTATTTCATTCAAATTTTTAGAATTAAAACCATAAAAGCTTATATTTTACAGCCTTTTTACTAAATTAGCGCATCTAAAAATTTACTAAAAATGATCTCTGAAAAATATCTTCAAAATTTACAGAACGAACTTCAAAATATTGATAATGACGGGCTTTACAAAAGAGAAAGAATTATTACTTCTCAACAGAGTGCGGAAATAGAAGCGAACGGTAAAAAACTGCTGAACTTCTGTGCCAACAATTATTTGGGATTATCAAACCACCCTGAAGTGATGAAAGCTTCTCAGGACATGATCGGTTCTCATGGATACGGAATGTCTTCGGTTCGTTTTATCTGTGGAACTCAGGATATTCATAAGCAATTGGAAGAGAAGATTGCTCAGTTTCTGGGACTTGAAGATACTATTTTATATGCAGCCTGTTTTGATGCGAATGGAGGGGTTTTCGAACCTTTATTCACAGAAGAGGATGCCATTATTTCAGATGAATTGAATCATGCTTCTATTATAGACGGTGTTCGTCTTTGTAAAGCGGCAAGATACCGTTACAGAAATAATAATATGGCGGATCTGGAAGCGCAGTTAATTGCAGCTTCTGAAAAGAACCACCGTTTCAAGATTATTGTTACCGATGGCGTTTTCTCTATGGACGGTATTGTTGCAGACCTGAAAGGAGTTTGTGATCTTGCTGATAAATATGATGCATTGGTAATGGTAGATGATTCCCATGCAACAGGTTTCATCGGAAAAACAGGACGTGGAACCCACGAAGCGAATGAAGTAATGGGTAGAGTAGATATCATTACTTCTACCTTAGGAAAAGCTCTTGGAGGTGCTTTGGGAGGATTTACTTCCGGTAAAAAAGAAATCATCGACATACTGAGACAACGTTCTCGTCCTTATTTATTTTCTAACTCACTGGCTCCCGGAATTGTAGGTGCAGCCTTAAAAGTGTTGGAGATGATCTCGGATGATACTTCACTTCGTGATCAGGTGATGGAAAATGCAGTATATTTCAGAACGGAAATGAAAGCTAAAGGTTTTGATATTCCTGACGGTGATGCTGCGATTGTTCCAGTGATGCTGTACGATGCACCTCTTGCTCAAAAAATGGCTGAAAAGCTTATGGATGAGGGAATTTATGTTATTGGATTCTTCTATCCGGTAGTACCAAAAGGAAAAGCGAGAATCAGAGTTCAGCTTTCTGCAGCTCATACAAGAGCTCATTTGGATAAGGCAATTGCTGCTTTTGAAAAAGTAGGAAGAGAGCTTAATGTAATTTCTTAATTATACATAAAGGCAGGTTTATGAAAAAAATATTGCTGATCATTGGTTTTGTTTGTTTTCAAAGCTTCTCTGCACAAAACATTATGGATTTCGATCTTAAAAATGTTGAATTGCAGGGGATGAAACCTGCACGAATCAATCAGGAAATGAAAAATATAGGGATCACAAAAATGCCCTTTGTGACAAGTGATCCCAATGTTATTGCTAAAGTTACGGATTCTGATAGCGCTTCGAAGATCAAAACAATTTATGCATTTATCTATGATAATCCCGATGATGATCTGAATGACGGAGGAGTTTTTATTTATCAGTTTGGTTCCAAAAAAGACATGGAAAGTTATATTTCTGAGAAGTTCGAGCAGCCGAATTACAGAATTCTGGTGAAAGATCTTTTCGTTATCAAAATATGGAGCGACTATGGCTATCAAATAGAAGGTAAAGAGACCAGTGATGATCATTTGGACAAAATGGAGAAATATTATACCAAGCTGGGAGCAAAAAAGATTACCCTGAAGAAAGACGAATCCAGTACCGAAGTAGCAACGGCGGCAATAGACTAAACTTATACCCATTAGCATATACAACAAATGCTTTATACAATAATAAAAGCCCTGCATATCATCTTTATGGTAAGCTATTTTGCAGGAATTTTCTATCTCGTAAGGATTTTTGTCTATTATAAAGATACAGACGAATTTGCGGAAGATAAAAAGAAGATTCTGCGCGAGCAGTACACATTCATGGCCAGAAGGCTGTGGAATATCATCACCGTTCCGGCCGGCATTATCATGGCGGTTTGCGGATTGGTCATGATTTTTCTGAATCCCGGATTGATGAAAATGTCCTGGTTTCATTTAAAACTGACTTTCCTGATCGGTTTGGCCGTCTATCATTACTGGTGCTGGAAAAAAGTACTGGTGCTGAAAGCCCTTAACGGAAATACTCTTGAAACTGCCAATATAAAATTGAGACAGGCCAATGAAATTGCCACTTTCATTTTATTCCTTGTAGTCTTTACCGTGATTTTAAAATCGATGGCTATTGAATACTGGTGGCAATTAATTACCGGATTTTTCGTTCTGGTACTGTTGATCATGATGACCGTGAAACTCGTTAATAAAAATAAAAAGAATAAATAATGGCTGAGGTAGTATAGACTGTAATACCTTTTGCCTTTTACTAAAAAACTATGATTGCAATTTTAAAGAAAGAACTTTGGAGTTACTTCGGAAACTGGAGCGCATGGATCATCATCGCAGCGTTCAGTCTGATAGCGACTCTTTTTCTGTTTTTTTTCGATAACGATTCCAATATATTTGAAATCGGAATGGCCTCCCTACAGAGTTACTTTGTGTTGGTTCCGTGGCTGCTGATGTTTATCATGCCTGCATTATCCATGAAAACTTTTGCAGAAGAACAGCAGACAGGAACGTTAAACTGGCTTTTCTCACAACCGCTGAAAGTTTCAGATCTTGTTATCGGAAAATTTCTTTCCGTTTGGATTGTTGGGATTCTATGCCTTATTCCTTCACTGATTTATCTGTATACCGTTTATGTGTTGGGAGTTCCTGCAGGAAATATAGACCTGGGCATGACCTTCGGAAGTTATATCGGACTGATTATTCTGATCGCAGCTTTTTCTGGCGTGGGAATTTTAGCCTCTTCATTATCTCAAAACCAAATCATGGCTTATCTGCTGGGCATTTTTATGTGTTTCATCATGTATTTCGGGATCGAGCAGCTGGCAAGCTATAAATTATTAGGCGGTGCCGACTTTATCCTTCAAAATATAGGTTTTTACCAGCATTTCTTAGGATTTACGAGAGGGCTTATCGATTTTAAGGATGTTGCCTATTTTGTTTTGATTATTGGTGTTTCATTAGTATTGTCCAATCATTTTATCAATAAAAAGAAGTAGAATTATGAAGAAGATATCCTTTAAATCTCCGTTAGGAATTTTACTTTTTGTAGTGCTGCCGTTAGCTGTTATTCTGGCAGTATCAGGAATACGTTTAGATTTAACCAAAGAAAAAAGATATACCCTTTCCGACAGCACCGTAAAAGTGATAAAGGCCGTTAAAAAGCCAATGACAGTTGAGGTGTACCTGGAAGGTGATTTTCCGGCAAGCTTTAAACAGCTGCAGGGAGAAACAAAATTTATGCTGGAAGAGTTCAGAAAGATCAACCCCAACATCGATTTCAAATTCATAGATCCTATTAAAACCAAAATGTCCCAGGACACTTTGATGGCGATGGGAATGCAGCCTTCTGTATTGCCTGATATCAGAGACGGAAAAGTTTCCCAGATTACGCTGTTTCCGTATGCGGTGATCCGTTATGATAAACGGGGAGTATCTATCCCGTTGGTGGTACAGCAGACAGGAATTGATGCAGATCAGCAGTTAACCAGATCTATTGAAGGACTGGAATACAGCCTTGTTTCGAATATTAAAAACATTGCTGCCGATAAAAGAAAGAAAGTAGGAGTTTTAGTAAACCAGGACGAATTAAGCCCTGATGAATTCCAGGGTTTTATGCATCTGGCACTGGAAAATTATGACGCAGGTCCTATTATTCCTAAAAATCAGACTGAGCTTACGGCTGCCGATCTTCCTTTATTAAAACAGATGAGTGCGCTGGTGATTGCAAAGCCCAGAAAAGCTTTCACAGACGGTGAAAAAGTAATTCTTGACCAGTTTATCATGAATGGAGGTAAAACCCTTTGGATGATTGATGCGGTGAATGCTGAAATGGATACGCTTACCCGGTCTAAAAAAATTATGCCTTTCCCTGTGGATGTTAATATGACGGATTTCTTTTTTAATTATGGAATTAGAATCAATCCAGCTTTGGTAAAAGATGTTAAAAAGTTTGCTTTACTGAGGCTGGTAACGGGAGAAGTAGCAGGAAACCCGCAGTATACAAGCCTTCCGTGGCCGTATTTTCCGTTGGGAATTGCTGAACAGGATAATCCGGTGACAAAAAACATCAATCCGGTGAAATTTGAATTCCCGACTTCTATCGATACATTAGGAAGAAAAAATATTAAAACCAGAGTTCTTTTTGAATCCAGTGAAAGAACCCTGTTGAAGCAGGTTCCGAATTATGTTGATCTTAAAGAAATTGCAAGTGTAGACAGCTTGGGACAAATGGAAAAACCAAGTACCCCGAAGATCTTTGCCGTAGCGCTGGAAGGGAAGTTTAATTCTGCCTATGCTTCAAGAATTGAAAGAAAATCTTACCCTGGTTTTAAAAGCCAGAGTCCCGACAATAAAATGATCATCATAGCTGACGGTGATGTCGGAAGAAATAAAGTGATCAAGGGAGAGCCATTACCGTTGGGAGTAGATATGCTGACCAATGAACAGTTCGGAAACGAGCAGTTCCTGAGAAATGCTTTGGATTATCTGCTGGACGACAGCAACCTGATGGAACTCAGAAACCGGAACATCGAAGAAAGACTGCTGGACCGACAAAGAATTACTGAAGAAAAAAATACGTGGCAATGGATCAATTTGCTGCTTCCTTTAGTGATTATCGGACTGTTGGGAGCTTTGTTCTTCTGGTTGAGAAAGAGAAAGTTTAATTAACAGCATGAAGATTAGCTTACTGTTTTTCTGTTTTATTTTTGTGAATATTTTTTCGCAGGATCTTTCTACGTACAAGAGCGTAAAAGTGATGAATAAAGAAGAAAAATTGATATATGAGCTTTTGAAAAAATCTGTTCTCAGGAAATCAAAGGATTCCGGGGAGGTCCATTTTTTTCCGATCTATAAAGTAAGTGAAACTCCTGATTCCTACAGTTTCAGTACGATTATATATGATCTTCCTTCAGGATCCAACTGCGAGGGAGGTCTTTATACTTCTACTTATTCCGCCAATCTTAATTTTAAGAAATTTACTGAACCCAAAATAAACGGAATTGTTGCCACATCATACGGTAAAGGATCAAATGAAAAAACAGAAAAGGATAGAAATATTACCTATGCCATAGAGATATATGACCAGGATGACAGAAAGATGCATCCGCCCGCTCTTTACAGTAGGTACAGTAAAAAACCTTTTCCATCTCTCGGTTTTGAACACGGTAAAATATCCTATTCCGGATTTAAGATTGAGAATAAACTGGATCCTTCATTATACAAGACGGTCTATCCGTCTGTACGATATGCCAATAAAAAATTTGCGGTAGTAAGCAATGGAACGGCATTTGGCATCGTAAATAATAAAGGCGAGACTTTAGTCCCTTTTCAATATCAGATGATTAAAAATGATGGTTTTGGTATTCAGGCCACTGAAAATGGAAAATCTTTTTTTATTGATCTTACGAATAAAAAGCTCAGTAAAGAATATGATAATATCATCAGAACATGTTTTTCTTCTTATAAGGATAATCATTTGGAGGTTCGTGCAGGAAAGAATGTCAATATAATAGACTCATATTATCAGGAAAAACTGGGTCCGGGATATATCTCTTTGCATGCTTTAGGTCTTAAAAATGCACTGTTGACAAAGAAAGAAAAAGGCAGACAGGCAATAGTATCTACCGAAAACTGGAAAGAACTTTACAGTTATGACACCATTGAAAATATGGATTATGAAATCATGTTAGTAAGTGATCATGGCAAATATGGGCTCGTTAGCGTTGATAATAAAAAAATGCTGGATCTTATCTACGACCATATCGGATACCTCGTCATATCCTCTCAGTTATTTTATGTTGTTAAGCAGAATAATACTTTGGCTTTATATAAGGATAAGAAGTTTTTAACGGGCTTTGATTATGACAGCATAACAAATTTTGATTCTGTTTTTAAAGTTGAAAAGAAAGGAAAATTTGGGCTGATTGACGAAAAAGGAGAAATTATTGTTCCTGTAAAGTACATCAAAATAACCGTTGACAAAGACGGATATCATGCCTATAAAAATTCTGAAAAATTTGATCAATTCAATAGAAAAGAGAACTATTAAATAAATGAAGTCATAATTTTATGCGATAATAGATGTTTATTTATTTGAATAGCTAAACGGCAAGTTAACGATATCAATTACTTTTTCTCCTTTGTTGTTTTTTCCGGGTTCCCATTTCACTTTGCCGGTAGTTTTTTCGATGGCTTTTTTCACTTCGCTGTTGAACACTTCATGGTCTCCATAGGTAGAGATATTTATTACATTACCATCGGAGTCTATTTTAAGAATTATTTTTGTTCTTACACTTTTATTAAGTGATTGAAGAGCAGATCGGTCTAAATTTTTACCGACGTCGGTTAAAAATGCTTTGTTTCCATTAGGATATTGGGCCGGAAATGCTACCATCGGTGGTGGTGGAGCAGATAGATCCTGAGGCTGCCGCGATTCAAACTGATCTTTTACCTTTTCTTCTTTTTTTACTTTTTGAGCAAAGCCAATTCCGAAGATTCCGAGCAGCAGGAGTGAAAGTACTTTTTTCATGGTCATTGTGATTAAGTTTTTATGTATTTTCTAAGGTAGTTATTTTTTATGAAGCAGGCTATTGACCAGCTCCATCCCGTATCGCTTTTCCAAGTACATCAATATTTATATCTCTAAGCGCTTTGAACTTAATGCAATATCCGGTTACACTCGCTTTTCCTATGGTTTCTCCATAAGTTTGTGATAAGTAGCTTTTATCTTTAATACCCAGAATATAGACGGAGATTCCGGCTGTGTTGGCACTGAGGCCGATCTGGTAAAACTTCCGGCTGCTTCCATCAGCATAGGGTATCGTTTGAAATCCATAGCCTATATTGGGATTAGAGACTGTTTTTCCATCACTGTTTTTACCGTCCAAAAACCATAATTTGCAATCCGGCATCCATTTCAGAATGGTATGGTGAAGCTCTTCCATATCGTTGCGTTTTGGTTCAGGCTGACTGGCAATATAATTTTTGATTTGTTCTTTTGTATCCATATATCACAAAGTGTTTTGCATCAATACCTCTTCTATCTAACCTCTAATAATACATTATCGATCTTTCATTGACCAAAACTTCGTCATCCGTAACAGCACGCCTCTTTATCCAGTTATTCTTTGTGTCGAATTTGATGTAAGTAAACATAGTAATTTTAGTCCCATTCTCAATAGTTTTGATTAGATTTTCATGAGTATCATATTCGAAATTTTTTTCGTAGATGAGTTTATCCCCTGAAAATACCTTCATGCTGGTTTGATGACCCCTTTTGTTTATCGTATTTATAACTTTCTTTACAGGTTTACCGTCAATATAGCATTCCATTTCTCCACCATAAAAGCCTAAAAGATATTTTTTAATAACCCATTTTTCTGTAATTTTTTCCTGAACATGAATAATGGTTGATCCTGTAATTTTTCCATCGGTGTAAATAGGTGTACCCGTATATCTTACTGCATCATTTTCATCAATTATATTATAAAGAAGCTCATCTCCTGATGGCGAAAATTGGTAATAATCATAAAAGCCATATTGTTTTTTTGAAATTGGCTTTCCATTTAATGAATCGATTTTGTATGATTTAATCGTAATTTCTTTTACTTTCCCATTCAGGTTATGGGATGTCCAGCCATTAAATTCCGAAACATCATTTTTAGACTGACAGCCCCAAAATGAAAGATAAAATACAAATATGACAGAGATGATTTTCATGGTAAACAACTTTTTTGTTACGAGTTTTGTGTTTAAAAATACAAAAGAGAAACCGAAAAGTCTCTCTTTTAATTACATTATACATTATACATTATACATTATACATTTACCTATACAAAACAATTACCAAGGACTGACTCCTGTCTCATCCTCAATATCATTGCTGAAAAACTGTCCCGTAGGAGCATTTTCATCTGTCAGGGTGTGCTTAACGATAAAAGAAGCAGCACTTTCTACAGAACCCGGACCATTGTGGCCATTAAAATCGGTTGCAGTATATCCAGGGTCTATTGCATTGACTTTGAATGGCAGGTCTCTCAATTCGTAAGCTAAAACGATAGTGTAGGCATTCAGTGCCGATTTTGAAGGACCGTAAGCAGCTGCCTTTACATGATAGTATTTCCAGTTTGGATCGCTGTGTAACGTTAATGACCCCAGCCCGGAAGTGATATTGCTGATCCTTGGACTTTCTGATTTTTTCAGCAGTTCTAAAAATGCCTGAGTAACACTGATTAATCCAAAGAAATTGGTGTCAAATACCTCCTGAATATCTTTAATTGAAGCATGTACTGCAGTTTGGGGCGTTGTTCCCAGAATTCCTGCGTTGTTGATCAGGATATCCAATTTTCCCTGTTCTTTTTCAATGATATTTTTTGCAGCTTCAATGGATTCAGGATCGGTAACATCAATTTCAATAGCTTTGATGTGTTGAAATCCCTGCTCATTAAGTTCCTTCACAACAGCTTCTCCTTTTTCAAGATTCCGGCTACCTAAATAGACAAATAATCCTTTTGCTGAAAGCTGTTTTGCTGTTTCCAGGCCGATGCTTCTGTTGGCACCTGTAATTAATACTGAATTCATATTCTTTGTTTTTAATTGATAAGGTAAAATTCCGCTAATTAAATAAGATAGTGTTTGTCATTTGGCAAAAAGCAAAAAAGTTTTTAATATCAAGGCTGTAAGTTATCATCTGATATTTTTCCTAATTCTGCTCAGCGAAGACTGTGTCACACCCAGATAAGAAGCAATATAGGAAAGCGGAATTCTGTTGACAACATTGGGGTAGATTTCCATAAATTTAAGGTAGCGTGTCGTAGCATCTTCTGAAACCAGAGGACTTCTTCTTTCTACCTTCTGAATGAGCGCCCTTGAAATAATTTTATGGACAATAACTTCCCAACCTACAATAGTCTGTAACAGCTCCAGCCAGTCTTTTCTCGAGAAAACGATCAGTTTACAATCGGTAATAGCCTGAACATAAGAACTGGAACAGATTTCATTATCAAAGCTTTCCAGATCTACGACGAGATTATTTTCTTCGATGAAGTATTTGGTGATTTCTTCGCCCTGATTATTATAATAGCAGACCCTGAGAATACCGTCTACAATAAAACCAACCTGGCTGGCAATTTTTCCGGCTTCCGAAAAATAGGCGTCTTTGGATAAGTCAATTTCCACTGCTTTGCTAGAGATAAAATCGATTTGCTGTTGATTGAGATTCCCAAACCTTAAAATATATTCAAATAATTCTTTCATGACAGCAATTTAGTTAAACTAAGTTTTTCAGTATTTGTCATTTGGCAAATAATAGCAATAAAAAAGAGAAACCTTATGGCTTCTCTTGGTATATTAATCTTCCAGCGCAGGGATCAGATGCTCCCATTGTAACTGTTTTGCATAATCCAATGCTGTTTTTCCGTTTTGTGACTGAAGGTTTTTGTCACCTCCGGCTTCCAGAATCACTTCCACAGAACTTAAATTTCCGGCAATCGTTTCTCTGTGAAGAAGACTTAAACCGTTATCATCAATATTGGTTAATTCATTCGGATATTCCTGTAAGAATTTAACGAAATCATCCTTCATATTCCTGCTCATCGGATGTTCAATAAGATTTTCAGGTTTTTCTTTCTGTTCGTGAACGACTTCAATATTATTAAAATCTCCAAAATCCAGCTGCCAGGCATCATCATGTTCCTGTCTTTCATCTTCCGGCATATCTGCACGCATTTTCTGGATGGTGAATCCGCCGTACGCTTTAGGAATAGGTTCCTGTGAAGAAGAGAAGAGTTTTGAAAGTCCGGTAGGCTTTTTTACCGATGGAGTGATGGCAAAAAGCCAGTCGCTGATTTCATTAAGAGGAATTTCGAAATAATCTCCGGGCTGTATATTCGTTAGGTCATTAGGTTCATTAATGAGATAACCTTTTACATGGTCGCCGTCAAAATCAATGTCATTGATCCACATATGTTCCACAATATTCTTTCCGGTTTCAGGATCTTCCTGTGAGAAGGCGGCTTTTACGCACGCAAGATTAAGTCCGGGTATAATTCTTCTGTATTCCCAGGATTGCTCTCTCCAGAAATATTTAAAGGTTTCCTGCGCTTTTTTATACGCTTCAATCATTTTAGGGTCCGTTCCGTCAGTAAAAATAAACGAGTTGTTTTCCATTGTTATTATTAAGTTGTGATATGTAAGAGGAAAATAAAAGTATGTTGCGGGTTATGATGTTGGTGAGTACAATGTCAAAGAATGTTTGAGTACCCGCAAACCGGCACTTTCATGAGGTCTAAAATACGAAAATTAGCATAGTGATACTTTATCTCTATGTAAATTTTAAATAAAATTATGAGTATTTATGATTTTTTATCAATATTTATCCTAGGGCGTTTTACTCGTTTTAGGAAGCATGGCTGCCGTTTTATAATAACTGATATCTTCTTTGAATTTCTTCTGAAGATTTTGAAAAGTTTCGTAGTCATAATATTCCCATTCCTGATCATCCTCATAGTTAGGAGTTTTGTCTACCGCAAGTTCCAGTTTTCCGTCTTCCTGATAACTGAATTCTATGGCCGCATATTTTTCTCCGTTTTCATCATAGGTATACCAGCATTTGGTGGTTCTGTCCAATACGGGTTCCTGAGTTTCATTATCAATAACCTGAGAACAGATAAAATTTTCAGGATCCGCAGTAGTGAAGATGGATTTTGAAATGAGCGGTTCTTCATTTACGGTTAATGAATACAGCTTGTTGGTCGCAATAATAAAATCACCGAGTGTTTCTCTTTTTTCTATGTCGAAGAAACTGGATTTCTCTTTCAGATCATTGAAAACTTCATTTTCATCCTCTTCATGAAGGAAATAATTGATGTTGTATATTTCATCATCACTTACAAAATCTATTTGCTTCAGGAGCCCGGAGTCTTTCAGGTAATAATAAAGATGGTATTCATTCAATTGTTCCGCCGCAGCTTTTGAAACGGTTTCTCCGAAAATATTTTTATATACTTTTTTCATGTCCTTAGTAGTATTTCGTTGTTACATTCATTAAGCAGGAAACGACCATTGCATTCTTTTAATAACTGATTACTTTTTTTAGAAGAAATAGTTTAATCGTACTTTTCATATTGACTGAAACTCTTCAAAGATATTAAAAACCACAAAATCAGGGAATTATTTCTGCATTTTTATAATAAGGATGTTGAGATAAAAAGTCAGGGAAAAACAGCTCTATTTCAGAAACGGTAATGCTGCCATTATTTTCAGCAACAAATGGAGCTTCAAAACCCTTCATAAGCAGGAGTTCTCCGCTGCTTTTGTAGACAAATTCAAAGATTTTTTTTGCATCTTCAACATAGTATTTCCGGGTTTCAATATCATGAACTCCCATGAAATAACTTTCTTCCTGCTCATAAATCATACAGTTGTTCTGATCGAATAAAGCCGTGATACAGAATTCGTCATCAATACCGTCAGCCGTATAAAATCTATTGATCTCTTTTGTATACCCATTCAGTATTTTGGTTTTTACCACTGCAAAACCATCAATTCCCGCATAATCTTTTCCAATAGTTTCTATGGCATCCTGTTCCGTTTCATGATCCTGTAGATAATAGAAAACATTGAGCAGTTTATGTCCTTCATATTCTTCTCTTTTCAGAATCGTTCCATTTTCTTCATACACTTTATAATGGTACAAAGAAGCTTCTTCCGGAATGCTGATCTGTTTTCTGTTATCATCTTCAAAGCGTGTAGTTACCGGCATTTGAAAAGTTTTTTTATGAGTGGGAGTCGAGAGTGGAAGAGGAGCCATAATGAAGCTTTTCCAGAGCAGGAGGATTTCTCTGGCTTCCTCAAAAGGAACTTCCTGAATCAGGACATCATCTCTGGTTTGAAAGAGGAGTGCTGTATCTGTATATTCAATGTATATTAAATCTAGATAAATATTGGCTGTATATTCAGCATGACAGATGCCTTTAATGATCCCATCGATAGTAGTAGTAATGGCGTCAATATCATCAGGGTCTGTGTAACGGTTCAGAAAATATCCCCAATACTCATCTTCTTCATCATGTACAGCCTGTTTCTTCACAATTGTTTTTCCATGATGAACAATGAGGGGACGACGGATAAAACGAAGGTTGTACTGTTCTAAAATTTCCATTATGAGACTATTTCCTGAGGACTTTAAAATCCGGATATATTAAAAAAAATTACGAATTTTTCTGAAAACAAAACGGACCGATTTCAATAAAAATTCCTGAAGAAGCCCTTCAACAAGAGATTGAAAGATTCCGATCAGTAATTCTGCCAGTAATTCAACGAGAGCGGACATAGTAAATGCCTAAACGTCTTTTATGAAATCTTCATATTCGTAATAAAACCTTTCAAAACCATCCATTTTCTCTACAAAGAACTCGAAAATTTCTTGCCATGTATTTTTATTGAAAACAGAAACTCCATGCTTTTCGATCCAGATTCTGCTGATTACCTTTCCGTTTTCCAGCGTAAAATATTCCTCCTTATAAAAATCACCGATGAAATCTTTTAATAGGTCTTCCAAAGACCATATTTTTTCATAATAGGCATTCCGGAAGATTTCATCTTTCATTTCAATATCCAATGACACTTCTGCCTTTTTATTGTCGGCATTAAATTTAAATGAAAGATCTTTCACTTTCGTATCATATAAAATCCATTTTCTGGGAAATGACTTACCAAAAGCCGTCCAAAACTCTTTTTTTAACTGCTGTGCTTCTTGTTTACTGAACATAGAGCAAACTTAATAATTTAATGGCACAAAGACAAAAATGGAGATTTGTTTTTCGAACATCCGACACCAAAAACCCGCCCCAAATTTCCATTCAATATATAATTATCTAATTGAAACTATTTTCTTAAATTTGCTGTAATGTTGTCAAAAAAATCTCAATATGCTTTTAAGGCACTTTCATACCTTGTAGAAAAAAGGAATGGAGGCCCGGTTCTTATTTCCGAAATTGCGGAACATAAAAAGATCCCATTGAAATTCCTGGAAAATATTCTGCTTGAACTAAAAAAATCAGATATTCTGGATAGTAAAAAAGGAAAAGGCGGTGGATATTTTTTAAGGGAATTACCTGAAAATGTAAAACTTGCCAAGATTATCCGTTTGGTAAATGGCCCTATTGCCATGCTTCCCTGTGTAAGCCTGAACTTTTACGAAAAATGTGAAGATTGTAACGAAGATCATTGCGGTCTGCATGATGTGCTGATCGAGGTTCGAGACGCTTCACTCAAAATTTTAGAAGAAAAAACGTTACTGGATTTGATCGACTGATCAAATCCATTTTTTTTGAATAATTAGTCTACTTGTTTGGTAGAGTAATTAATTTGTCAGATATTTGCACGAACATCAAATGGTATACTATGATTTCAAATGAAGATGCAGATATCCTGAAACAGCTTTCAGCAGAAGAGGCCTTAAAATTTATCTCAACAAAATTCTCTGATGGAGTTGTTTTTTCAACCTCATTGGGCCAGGAAGATCAGGTGATTACAGATCTGATTTTTCGGAACAAGCTTCCTATAAAAGTTTTTACTTTAGATACGGGAAGACTTTTTTATGAGCATTACGAATTGCTTTCAAAGAATAATTCGAGATATAAAGTGAATACGGAAGTCTATTTTCCGGACGCTTCTGAAGTGGAAAAATATGTGAATGAAAAAGGAATCAACGCTTTTTATCACTCTGTGGAAAACAGAAAAGAATGTTGTTTTATCCGGAAAGTAAAACCCTTAAACCGTGCACTGGAAAATGCTAATGTATGGATTACAGGGCTTCGATCCGAGCAATCTGAAAACCGTGAGAATATGCCTGTGATTGAATGGGATGAGGAACGTAAACTGTACAAATACAATCCACTCATTCATTGGTCGTACCAGGATGTTCTGGATTATCTGGAACAGCATAAAGTACAGGAACTGACATTACATAAAAAAGGCTTTATCAGCGTAGGGTGTCAGCCTTGCACAAGAGCAATAGAAGAGGGCGAAAACCCACGCGCCGGAAGATGGTGGTGGGAATCTTCACAAAAAGAATGCGGTTTGCATACCAATTAATTAACAATTTCAAAAAAAATAATGAGTACCTATACATTAGACTATCTGGAGCAGCTGGAAGCCGAGAGCATTTATATCATGAGGGAGATTGCAGCCCAGTTTGAAAAGCCTGCACTGCTTTTTAGCGGCGGAAAAGATTCTATAACGCTGGTTCATTTGGCGATGAAAGCCTTTGCGCCAATGAAAATTCCTTTTCCTTTGGTACATATTGATACAGGACATAATTTTCCGGAAGCATTACAGTTCAGAGATTATTTAGCCGAAACCATCGGTGCTGAACTGATCGTGAGAAAGGTAGAAGATACGATCCGTGAGAAAAAATTAACGGAGCCGAAAGGGAAATTTGCCTCCAGAAACTGGCTTCAGACACATACGCTGCTGGAAACGATTGAAGAATTTCAGTTTGATGCCTGCATCGGTGGTGCAAGGAGAGATGAAGAAAAAGCAAGAGCTAAAGAACGTTTTTTCTCTGTTCGCGATGAATTCGGGCAATGGGATCCGAAATTACAGCGTCCCGAATTGTGGAATATCTATAATGGAAGAATCAGTAAAGGTGAAAACGTGCGGGTGTTTCCTATTTCAAACTGGACGGAACTGGATGTGTGGAGCTATTTAAAGAAAGAAAATATTCAGCTTCCTTCCATCTATTTTGCTCATGACAGAGATGTGATTGAATTTGAAGGACAGCTTATCGCCGTTTCAGATTTTATTCAGATTGATGAAAATGATACCATCGTTAATAAAAGAATCCGTTACAGAACAGTAGGCGATATGACCTGTACCGCAGCCGTAGAAAGTAATGCCGAAACTTTGGATGAGGTCGTTAATGAAATTACAGCTTCCAGGATTTCTGAGCGTGGCGAAACCAGAATTGATGACAGGGTAACAGAAGCCGCCATGGAAGACCGGAAAAAAGGCGGTTACTTTTAATGAAGAATTGCCATTAGCAATATCTATTACGACTCATCATTCACATATTTAATTCATAACTCAATAACACGTGGACATATTAAGATTTATAACAGCAGGAAGTGTAGACGACGGTAAAAGTACTTTGATCGGAAGGCTCCTGTATGACAGTAAAAATATATTGATCGACCAGCTGGATGCCTTGGAAAAACATTCAAAGAATAAAAATTCAGATGGGATAGATCTTGCCATCCTCACCGATGGTTTACGAGCAGAAAGAGAGCAGGGGATTACCATTGATGTAGCCTACAGATATTTTTCTACCCCTAAAAGAAAGTTTATTATTGCAGATGCTCCGGGACATATTCAATATACCCGAAATATGATTACGGGAGCCTCCAACTCCCAGCTTATCATAGTACTGATTGATGCCAGACAGGGGGTGATCGAGCAGACGAGAAGGCATTCCATTATTGCGTCACTGCTGAAAATGAAGAATGTAGTGGTAGCGGTTAATAAAATGGATCTGGTAGAGTATTCTGAAGACGTTTTTAATGATATTAAAGCTCAATATGAATTGGTTGCCCAAAAATTGGGAGTAACGAATGTGAATTATTTTCCCATCTCGGCATTTCAGGGAGATAATATTGTAGAGAAGTCTGCCAATACCCCTTGGTATGGAGGGCCAGCGCTTCTTGATTATCTTGAGAACGTTGAAATCGATCAGCTAAAAGATACAGAAAATCCAAGATTTCAGGTTCAGTATGTCATCCGTCCCCAAACTGATGAACATCACGATTACAGAGGATATGCAGGAGAAGTAATTTCAGGAATTTATAAAAAAGGAGATGAGATTACCGTACTTCCTCAAAATATCCAGACCAGAATATCCAAAATAGAAACCGGAGGCAAAGAAGTGGAATCTGTATTTACCAATCAGCCTGCGGTGCTGCATATTGAAGATGATATCGACATCAGCAGAGGAGATTTCTTAGTGAAAACAGACCGTCTTCCAAAAGTTGAAAATGAAATTGAAGCTGTGGTGTGCTGGCTGGACAAAAAAGAACTGCAGGAAGGAAATAAATATTTTATCCAGCATAAATCCAAAGTGTTAAAAGCTATCATCAAGGAAATTGAATATAAAATTGATGTCAATACCCTTGATAAAATACCGGTTACCGAAAATATCAAACTGAATGAAGTCGTAAAATTACGATTGAAAACCGCTTCACCATTAGTGTTTGACAGTTTTGAAGACAGCCGCGATACCGGAAATGCTATTTTAATTGATGAAACCAGTAATTCAACTGTGGGAGCAGTGATGATTCTATAATATGGTCATTTCAAAAAAAGTCCAGATAAGGCTCAATGTATTCTTCATCACGCTCGCAGTACTGTGTATTGGGATTTTGTCGATGTATGAACTGGGTTTTCTGGATGAGCTTTTTGTTGTTTTAGCAAAAGACAATTATATATTTTACTGGATGCTTTTGATTGGCTTCTTGGCCGAGATCGTTGCCGGATCAATGGGGATGGGGTATGGCGTTATCTGTACGACTACTCTTTTATTCCTGAACATCCCGCCGCATATCGTAAGTGCCAGTATTCATTCAGCAGAAAGTTTTACAACAGCAGCCGGAAGCATCAGCCACATTAAACTGAAAAATGTAAGTAAAAGCCTGGTGAAAAAACTGGCGATTCCAGCTGTGATAGGAGCTGTGATAGGAGCATTATCATTAACGTATCTTGGGGAATACTATTCTAAGGTTACTAAAACGATCATTGCCTTTTATACCTTATATCTTGGATTTCAGATTCTGTCTAATGCTTTTAAGACAAAGCAGAATAAATCTCTAAAAAGAAAAACCAACCTAACGAGATTAGGAGTAATCGGAGGTTTTATAGATTCTTTTGCCGGGGGAGGCTGGGGACCGTTAGTAACCGGAACCTTAATTAAAAACTCCTTTACGCCAAGGTTTGCTGTTGGCAGCTCTACGGTAGCTAAATTTATCCTGACTCTTACTTCAGCAATTACATTTTTCTTTACGCTGGGAATCCAGCATTGGAATATTATTATGGGGTTATTAATCGGAGGAATTATCACCGCTCCTTTTTCAGCAATGCTTACCTCAAAGCTTCCGGTAAAGAAAATGTTTGTGATAATTGGCACCCTGGTTATTGTAATGAGCTCAATAACTATTTACAAATCAGTATTTAATTAAATATTGTGTCTATTGTGGAAAAATAAGATCCCTAAAATCACATTCGGTTTTGAAAATATTTTACTTTTACATCCATAAAAATAGAACATGAATTTACATATAATTGCGCTTTTCAAGTTCAGTGAAAACTATCTGATGGAAGCGGTAGAATTGTTTCAAAATCTGGTAAAAGAAACCAGAAAAGAAGAAGGATGCCTTCAGTATGACCTGATAGAAGATAAAGACAACAAAGGGACTTTTTTCCTGATCGAGCTTTGGGAAAGCATTGAACATCATAATATGCATGTAGGACAAGACCATCTTTTAAATTTTCTGCGAGACTCTTCAAGAATGACGGAGAAATCTACGGAAGTATATAAAGGGTTTAAAATATACTAGGTAGTGTGACTGTTGTTGGTTGCCTGTTATTGGTTTTTAGTATTTAGTATGTATTCTGCATATATAATTATTCTGAGTAATTTTACACTATCAACTATCAACTATCAACTATCAACTATCAACTCTACCATTACAATATATAAAAGGCTGCTCACAATTTGTAAGCAGCCTTTTTATAGAAAAAATAGAAAGTATTAAAATTTATTTTACGATAAGCTTTTTAGTTTCCGTACTGCCTCCGTAGTTGATTTTTACCAGATAATTTCCGGAAGTCAGGTGAGATAAATTCAAGTCTTGCTTATAGAAACCGGTTTGATTGCTAAGCTCTTCCGAATGCACTCTTTTTCCTGATAGATCATATACTTCCACACTTCCTTTTTGCGATGCTTTTTCCTTAACATCAAACAGTACCGTTACTTTTTTATCAGCTGTTGCAGGATTTGGATAGATTCCGAAAGAAGCCTTTTTGCTAACTTCGGTGATACCTAAAGTACCCGTTATTTTTTTGTATTTGAAGTACATATTTCCAGTCTGTGTACCTTCGTTAGACGTAAAATACATTCTGTAATAATCTGCACCCTGCTTGATGTAATACACCACATCCGTGTACGCTCCTGATGTTGGTTTCCATGAATGGCCAATAGCTGTAATATTGCTTGAAAATGCTGTAGAAGCCGGAATGGTAGACGAAGCTGTTGCTTGCGTTTCTGGCTGTACCTTGGCAACAGTAATGTTAGCGGAGTTTTGTATCACACCGGACATTCTGTATTTCATCGTCTGTGGGTTACCCTGCTGATCGAAATAAGGATAATCAGTATAATATCTCGTAAACATCATATCCCAGTTGGCCCTTGCAGGCTCCAGATTTGCTACTTTTTCCCCCGTTGTGAATGAGAAATAATTGAAAAACGCATCATCAGAGCCGTTGGCAACGGTTTTAGTCTGTGTAGCATCCCATGATGAGGTTGCGGAATTCCATTTGGCATATTTAAAAGTGTAACCTCCAAAATAATCATCAATCATGAATTTTACCGATGCACCGGATGCATACTGTAAAATAAAGATCACCTTTCCTTCTACATGATGGTTGCCGGGATTATATTCTCCCCATCCATAAGTGGCAGAACCTTGTTCGAAAGCTCCTTCCTGCAGATAGTTGGTATTGTCAATATTAAAAAGGGGAGCTCCATAAGAAGCTATGCTATTGGTAGTAATGGTATTCCAGTCTGCCGGATTGGAAGATGCCTGGTATACTTTGATATCCTGTGCATCATTGATCCTTGTTCCAAAATTAGTTGAAGAAGCTCTGTAAAAAGCTACATCCCACGAATTGGCCGGCTGAGATACCATATTATTTGTACTTAAATCAAAAAATACACGGTTTTGATATCCGCTTCCCATGGTCATATTCACAGTCGTATATCCGTTAGCATCCGTTTGTGCTAGTACCGTTTGCTGAACTGCAAGAGCAAACAAAGACGTCAAAAGTAATTTTGTTTTCATAACAAGTAAAGATTTTATAGGAGTTTCTTATTTAGAATTATTCTACAAAAGTATATATTTATTTTTAATTGTTCTAAATAAAAACATGACATTTGTCTTGTTTCTTCTAAATTTTACTTGATAATATATTTCGTAAAGCCTTTAAATACGAGGTTTATTGGATTATAGTCTAAAATAAAAGGCCGGTTTATGAAATTCATAAACCAGCCTTAAAACATAAGTATGAGTTTAATACCCTTACTTTTTAATGAATTTTGATTTGATTGAACCTTCAGCAGTTTCAATAAGCATATAGTATACACCAGCCTGTAGACCGCTGATGTCAAATTTCTGACCGTTTAATTTCCCTTCGGCTGTCTTTTGTCCTGCTGCAGAATAGATCTGGATATTTTTAGGATCTTTTCTGGTTACGAATTGTAAAGCTGTGTTATCAGCATTAATAACGAATTTGATGTCTTCTTTCGATTTTGAAGCATCTGTAACAGCCAGGGAAGTCGTACTGTTATAAACCACATTATCAAACTGAATCGCAGTGTGCGCTGCTGTTGGTGTAAATTTAAACACTAAATAAGAAGAAGTAGAAGCAGGAACCGGTATACTATAATTTTGGTATGTAGTAGTAGTTAAAGATATTGCATTTCCTACTGCAACAAAAGTTGACATATCAGCAGGATTAGATGCTAACCCCACCTGAATAGTTCCTGTACCCGGAGATGTTGCTGCCAGCGCTGCAATAAAAGATACGCTTTTATCCCCTGAAGGAGCTACAATCTGTGGAGCAATAAGATATGAAGGTGAAGTTCCGCTGTTACCAGCATATGATTGAATGAATTTATCTGTTGTCCCTGCAACAATCATCATTGGCGCCGGTGGAAAAGGTAAAATATTGGCTGCAATTACTGCGGACCAGCTATTTTGTGGAAAAGTAGTATTCCCGAGAGTAAAATTGTCAAAGTTTTCATTAATGGTTGCTACTTGTGCATTAGTTGTAATCGCTGTGAGCATTAAAGTTCCTAAAAGTAGTTTTAATTTCATAACATTATTTTTATTTAGAATTATTATACAAAATTAAGTATTTATTTTTAATTGTTCTAAATAAAGAGTTATATTTGCCAAAAATTTTGCGTCTATGAAGAAGAAAGTGCTTTCTATACTGTCTCTGTCCACGGTTTTATGGATCAGTGCACAGCAAAAAGATTCTCTTAATCAGAAGAAGATAGAAGAAGTTGTTATCACTGGGCAATACATGCAGCAATCCATTAACAAATCCATCTATAAAGTTGAAGTAATTGATGCACAGCAGATTAAAAATATGGCTGTAACCAACGTTGCAGAAGTTCTCAATCAAAATCTTAATATTCTGATTCAGCCGAATAGAGGCAGTGGCGATTCCAATGCCAATATCATGGGATTGAGCGGGGAATATACCAAAATACTGATTGACAATATTCCGGTGGTCAGTGATCAGGGAATGGGAAATCTTGTTGATCTTACCAAATTGAATGTCAATAATATAGAACGTATTGAGATTGTAAAAGGATCAATGGGAGTGGAATATGGTAATAATGCCGTTGCCGGAGTGATCAATATCATTACCAAAAAAACGTATTCTAAAAAATTCAATGCATTGCTTTCTCTACAGGAAGAAACGGTAGGAAAGGATTATGACTGGTTTAAAAAAGGAAACGGAAGACACATTCAATCGTTAAATTTAGGATATAAATTATCCGAAAACTGGACGATCACAGCAGATATCAACCATAATGATTTTCAGGGATATAAAGGAAAATACAACGGATATAAATATTTCAATCCCGATAACGATAACCTTAGAGGTTATGAATGGCAGCCAAAAGACCAGCTGATTACCAATGCTGCAGTTCGGTATTCCAAAAACAATACGACTTTATTTTATAAGATCAATTTCCTTTCAGAAAATATCAATTTCTACGATCCGAGAGTGACTTCACTTCCTCTTGGTGAAGGCCAGCGAACCTTCACATCAGATGATAAGGATTATTTTACCAAACGATGGATTCATCAGTTTAATATTCAGACCAAACTCGGAAGAATCAATTATAATGGTGATTTCTCTTATCAAAGTCAGGAAAGAAAATCTCAGGATTACAAATATGATGTTCCGAACAGAAGAGAAATTTCAAGAGATGAAAAAAATACGTTTTACAAATCTGAAGTCTTGTACTCAAGAGGGATGTTCAGTAATTTCCTGGACAGCGAAAAATTCAATTTCCAGCTTGGATATGAATTAGACAGAACGAAAGGCTTTGCAGACAGTTCTACAGGAACCTTCGGAACTACCGGTAAGGATAATATCAACAGAACGATCTTCAATTATGCCAATTTTCTGTCTGCGGAATGGAAAGTCATTGATAATCTTTCCCTACGTCCGGGAGTGCGACTGGCTTTAAGCGATCAGTTTGATTCTCAGTTTAATTATTCATTGACTGCAAAATATAATTTCACGGAAAATTCAGACCTTCGGGGGATTTTCGGGTCTGCCAACAGATTTCCTACGTATGATGAGCTGTATACGTATTTAGTGGATAACAACCATGATATCAGAGGAAACGAAAACCTGAAACCTGAGACGGGATATTCAGCAGGACTGTTCTGGGATTATATCACCCAATCTTCTGCAGGATGGAAATTCAATTTCAGCCTTTCAGGAATGTATCTGAATGTAAAAAACAGAATCGAAAGTGTTATTACCAACCCAAGTCCGCTTCAATACACTTATGTAAATGTTGATAATTATAAATCGATACTTTTTGGTGGGGGTGTGAATGTAAGAAAAGGAGACTGGAGCATCAATACAGGGGTTTCTGCCATGGGAATATCCAGAGTGATGAATACCGGATATCTTACTTCACCGGATGATTTCAATTACTATGTGGAAGCAAACTTAGGCACCAACTATACATTGCCTACTACAAAAACAATTTTTGCCCTTTATTATAAATACACCGGGAAAAGCAAACAATACGTTCATAAAGCTGATGCAAAGGATCCAACAAATCCGGGAGAATACGTGCTGGGAGAAATTGATGCGTTCAATATGATGAATTTCACCGTTTCTCAGCCCTTTTTCAAGAACCATGTGGAATTAAGCTTAGGCGTAAAAAATATTTTTGATGTTTCATCCATCAGAAATACCACTGTTGCCGGGAATAGCCATACTGCAGGCACCGATAATCAGAATCTTTTCTATGGCAGAAGTTATTTTGCCCGTCTCAATTATAATTTTTAAAAGAACTAAAATGAAAAAAATACTACTTGGCCTTTTAATAGGGGCTTCATTTATTTCACAATCTTGTATTAATGATAATGAAGATGCTGTGTCGGTCGCTCCGATTGAAGGTGCTATTGCAGATCCTACAGTAGGAGGTGCCACAGAACCCAACCAGGTCTGGATTGATCTTAGTGCAATTGACCCTGTTACGAAAGGGCCTGTACAAAAAGTAACGAAAAGAACAGATTGGGATCTTGCATTATATTCCGGAAGCACATTTAAAGTGGTTCTAAACTCGTCTATTATGATGGCCGCAGCAAAAATCCCTAATGTAACTACTTTTGATCAGGTAACAGATGCAAGTGTCTCTACTTTAAAAACCCAGGTTCAGGTTGCCAACTTCAATGCAGCCAACGAAATTTATATTGATAGTGTAAAAGGAAACTTTCCAACAGATTATACTGCTATTGATGAGATCAAAGCCAATGATTCCGAAAATGGAATTTACCTTGTGAATATGGGTAAAGAAATTTACACGGGAAGCGTTGCGGTAGGATCTGTAACCACAGGAGGAGACAGCAGAGGATGGAAGAAAGTTCAGATTGTAAGAGCCGGTGACGGATACAAAGTAAAATCTGCCGATCTGGACGGAACCAACTATTCTGAAATTGTAGTCGCTAAAAATACAGCGTATAACTACAATTTTGTAAGCCTGAAAAATAAGAAAGAAGTATTTATTCAGCCTGAAAAAAACAAATGGGATCTTTGTTTTACCGTATTCACCAATATAATTTCCGGAGCGGGAAGCTATATCTATGCTGATTTTGTAAACAATAATAATGTGGGCGGAGTAGGAGCTTATGAAGTGATGGTAACTTCAGGATCCGGACTGGATGCCTATAATAATTTTAAAATTGCCAACGTAGATCAGTCTAAATTTATCTATAATGATCACAGAATAATAGGAGCAAACTGGAGAAATCCTGTGGGAACTAACGGTCTTGAAGTCTATGGTGACCGTTTTTATGTCATTAAAGATGCTGAAGGATATTACTTCAAGCTGAAATTTACCAGACTTACCAAAAGTACAACAGACGGATCTGGTGCAGCTGGTGAAAGAGGGTTCCCCCAATTTGAATATAAGCCTTTATAATAAATCAAATAAATAGTATATCATGAAAAAAATCATTCTGGTAGCGTCTGTTCTTTTAGCAGTGTATTCATGCAAAAAAGAAGAAGGAGCTAAAAAAGAAAATGCAACAGAAACCTCTTCTGAAGCACCAAAAAGCAATAACAAAATCGTTACCCTTAGTGGTGGAGTTACAGAAATAATCAGTGCCTTAGGACACGAGAAAGAAATCGTAGGATATGATGTTACCAGTACCTATCCCGAATCGTTGAAAGCTACGGCTAAAGATTTAGGTCATGTAAGATCAATGACTATCGAGCCGATTATGGCTGTAAAACCTACATTGATTCTTGCCTCTGATAAAGATGTAAACCCGGAATTATTAGGAAAGATCAAAGCTTCAGGGATTAAAGCTGAGGTTTTTAATCAGGAATTTTCTGTAGAAGGAACAAAAAAACTAATAGAACAGGTAGCGAAAGCCTTAGGCAATACGGATTATCAGAAATTAAATGATAAAATCGATGCCGACCTTAAGCAGATCCAGCCGATTGCGAAAAAGCCAAAGGTTTTATTCATCTATGCCAGAGGAAATATGCTGATGGTTTCAGGAACAAAAACTCCAATGGATGCATTGATCAGCCTTGCAGGCGGACAAAATGCTGTAACTGATTTCGAAGATTTCAAACCGTTAACGCCTGAAGCAGTTGTAAAAGCTAATCCGGATGTATTGTTCTTCTTCTCAACAGGATTACAGGGTGCAGGAGGAAACGAAGGTGCTTTGAAAATGCCGGGTGTTTCCCAGACCAACGCTGGTAAAAACAAGAAGATCATCGCAATGGACGGAGGCTTGGTTTCAAGTTTCGGACCAAGATTAGGAGAGGCTGCAGTAGGATTAAACAAACTATTAATTGAGAACACAAAGTAAATTATACTTTTACTTAACGATAAGTGCCATACTGCTTGTTATCATAGCAGTATGGTCTCTCAATACGGGGGTTTACGACTTCGGGGGTAGATCTGCGTTTGAAGTGTTGGGGAAAGTGATTGCAGGAGACACAAGTTTATCCTTAAGTGATAAATATGTGATATGGGACGTAAGAGCGTCCAGAATTGTCATGGCCATTCTTATCGGAAGTATGCTGGCGGTTTCAGGAACCAGTCTGCAGGGGCTGTTTAAAAATCCTTTGGCAACCGGGGAAGCGATAGGTTTAACTTCAGGAGCAACATTACTTGCTGCCATTGCCATTGTTTTAGGAGGATATTTCAGACAGTATCTTCCTGAAATGGTGCAGTTTTCATTGGTAGGTATTTCGGCTTTTTTAGGAGCTTTATTTGCCATGATGCTGGTGTACAGAATTTCCACAAGCGGAGGAAAAACCAATGTGGTGATGATGCTGTTAAGCGGAGTTGCCATTACCTCCATCGGATTTTCAATTACCGGTTTCCTTATTTATATTTCTAAAGACGATCAGTTAAGAGATCTTACTTTCTGGAATATGGGAAGCCTTGCGGCTGCAACCTGGACGAAAAATATCATTTTAACAGTAGTCCTTATTATTTCCTATATCATCCTGATTCCGCAGGGTAAAGCATTGAATGCCATGATGCTGGGCGAAAAAGATGCTCAGCACTTAGGAATCAATGTAGAAAGACTGAAAAAGCAGATTGTGATCATCACTTCCTTAATGGTAGGAACATGTGTCGCATTTTCTGGGACTATTGGTTTTGTAGGGCTGATTGTACCCTATATTTTAAGACTTTTATTCAAATCAAATTATACGTTCATTTTACCGTTGTCAACCATTTGCGGAAGTATTTTACTGTTGATTGCAGATACCTTCAGCAGAAGTATTGTAGCCCCTTCCGAGCTGCCGATCGGTATTTTGACCTCACTCATAGGAGGCCCTATTTTTATCGCTATTCTGCTCAAATTTAAAAAATCGCTATAATGATAAAAGCACATCAGGTCAGTTACAAGCATAAAGAATTCCATATCCTTGATGGAATAGATGTCTCTGTGGAATACGGTGAGTTTTTGGCAATTGTAGGTCCCAACGGAGCCGGAAAATCCAGTCTTCTGAGTGTTTTAGCCAATGAAGTAAAACAGGGAAAACAGAAGATTGTATTTAAAGACAAACCCATTACAGACTGGGAAGTGAGGGAATTATCTCAGCATAAAGCTAAATTTTCCCAGCACAACAGCAATGATATCACATTAGAAGTAAAAGATGTGGTGATGATGGGAAGATATCCTTATTTCGATGCCCAGCCCAGAAAAGAAGACCTCGAAGCTATGAATAATATGATGTATGAAACCGATGTTTACCATTTAAAAGACAGGGAATACAATACATTATCAGGAGGAGAAAAGCAGCGTGTACATCTTTCGAGAGTGATGGCGCAGCTTCAGAATAGCATTGCCCACAAACTTCTTTTCTTAGATGAACCCTTAAATAATTTAGACGTAAAACACCAGTATAAAGCGTTGGAAATTATTAAAAAATTTACGCAAAAAGCCAATTCAGCGATTGTTGTTCTACATGATCTGAATCTCGCTGCGCAGTTTGCAGATAAAATTTTATTGATGAAATCCGGGAAAGTTGCAGCCCATGGAACCCCACAGGAAGTTTTCACCGCTGATACCATCAGCAAAGCCTATAATTTCCCGTGTACCATCTGCGACCATCCCATTACAAATAACCCAATGATCATTTTTGGATAACCATGGAAAAAGATGAACTGAAAATCCTTGCCCAGCATCTTGCCAATCCCCAGGGAGAAAAAGGAATTGAGATCGGCGAGATGATGAATGCCACCAATATAGGAATGACCCTGGAAAGTATCAGAACCCTTCTGATAGAAGATAATGAGCATATTCTTGAAATAGGCCACGGAAATGCCGGACACCTGAAAAGTATTTTATCTGTTGCCAATAATGTACGATACACAGGAATTGATATTTCTGAAACCATGCATCAGGAAGCCAAAAGCTTACATAAAGCATTTGAAAATCAGGCTGATTTTGTTTTGTATGAAGGAAAAAAACTTCCTTTTCAAGACAGGACATTCGATAAAATAGTTACAGTGAATACCGTCTATTTTTGGGAAGAACCCGTTGAATTTTTAAATGAAATTTACAGAGTTCTGAAGGATAACGGAACCTTTGTTTTAACGTTTGGACAAAGAGATTTCATGGAAACACTTCCTTTTACGGAGTATAATTTTACTTTATACAACAACGATGAAATGGAGGAACTAATTTCTAAAAGTCATTTTAAAAGAATGAAAACTTCTGAGAAAGAAGACATTACAAGCAAAACCGGAAACAAAAAAATTAAAAGAATTTATACAGTTTTAACCATAAAAAAATAATAATACAATGAGCACATTAGTAAACGATCTCAAAAGTAAGTGGGAAGCTCTGAAAGCAGAAAATCCACATGTAAGAATAAGAAATGCTGCTGTAGAATTAGGCGTAAGCGAAGCTGAACTATTAATAACAAGCATAGGCGAAGGCGTAACCGTTCTAAAGCCGGAATTCCAGAATATCCTGACTGAAGTAGAACAATTAGGAAAAGTAATGGCGCTTACCCGTAACGATGAGTGCGTACACGAAAGAAAAGGAACCTACCTGAACGGCGATTTCAGCAGCCCGCATGCACAGCTTTTCGTAGGAGAAGATATCGACCTTAGAATTTTCCTTAGTGCCTGGAAGTTTGCTTTCGGCGTCGTGGAAGGAGACAGAAAAAGTCTTCAGTTCTTTGGAAAAGACGGATTGGCTCTGCACAAGATCTATCTGACAAAAGACAGTAATGCAGAAGCTTTCGATGCGATCGTTGAAAAATACAAAGCAGAAGATCAGAATGCGGAATTTACGTTTGAAGCAGCCGCTCCAAAACCGGCTGAAAAACCCGATTCTGAAATTGATGCAGAAGGATTTAAAAAATCGTGGATAGCATTAAAAGATACCCATGATTTCTTCATGATGACCAGAAAATTCGGAGTAAGCAGAACACAGGCTTTACGTTTGGCTCCAGAAGGATATGCTACCAAAATTGATAATGCCAAAGTAGTCAATGTTCTTGAAGATGCTTCTGAAAAGAGCCTTCCGATCATGGTTTTTGTAGGAAACAAAGGTCTTATCCAGATCCACACAGGAGAAGTGAAAAAAGTTCTTTGGCACCAGCAGTGGTTCAACGTTATGGACCCTGATTTCAACTTACATTTGGATGTAACGAAAATTGCAGAAGCATGGATCGTGAAAAAACCTACTGAAGATGGAGAAGTTACTGCGATTGAAGTATTTAACAAAGAAGGGGACTTCATCGTTCAGTTCTTTGGAAAAAGAAAACCTGGAATTCCGGAACTTCAGGAGTGGAAAGATCTTGTTGCTTCTTTAGAGAATTAATAATTAGATGATTTGATGGAAGGCCGTTTTGTTTTTGTAATGCAAAACGGTCTTTTTATTAAGAAAATAACTTTTTAAAAAAGTTCAGAAGAGAAAAAACTCCTATAATTTAAAATTAAGCGCAGAAATTTGCAATATTTGTGCAAAACATTTGTGTAATTTGTGTTTAAATTCGATACAATGAAAAATATTTTCATAGCGATACTGCTTGCCGGCTTTTGTTCATTACATGCTCAAAACTTCAAGTCTTATCAATTTTATGATCAAAAAGGAAAAGAAATCAATACGGATAAATTAGTCAAAGAGCTGGCTCAATATGATGTGGTTTTCTTTGGTGAAAATCACAACAGTTCAATCAATCACTGGCTTCAGCTGAAAATTACCGAAGCTTTATATGAAAAGAAAAACGGACAGATCATGCTGGGAGCAGAAATGTTTGAAAGAGACAATCAATCCCATTTAAATCAATACCTGAGCGGAAAATTTGATGCAAAAACGCTGAAAGATTCTGCCCGCTTATGGAACAATTATCCGACGGATTATAAACCGCTGGTAGATTTTGCCAAAGATAAAAAACTGACCTTCGTTGCGACTAATATTCCGAGGAGATATGCTTCTCAGACGTCAAAAGAAGGGCTCGAATCACTCAATAGATTAAGCGAAAAGGAAAAAACATACATCGCACAGCTCCCGATTAAAGTAACCCTGAATACTCCCGGCTATACGGAAATGAAAGCGATGATGGGCGAGCATGCAGAAGGGACTAAAGTGATGAATTTTATTGCTGCTCAGGCTACAAAAGATGCTACCATGGCTGAATCTATTCTAAAAAGCTGGCAGGCCGGAAAAACATTTATTCATTATAACGGAAATTATCACAGCAAAGAATTTGGAGGAATTTACTGGTACATCAAACAGAAAAATCCAACTTTGAAAATGGCAGTAATCTCTGTTTTTGAATCTGAAAATCCTGAATTGAAAGTTCTTGAAAAAGAGTATAAACCCACGGAATTTAATCTGATTATTCCGGCAGACATGACGAAAACCTTTTAGGTTGTGTCTCTCGCAGATTGAGCAAATCATGCAGATTTTAATTCTATGAAATTTGTAAAAAAATGTCGAATGTATTTAAGCGGGCTTTGGCCCGTTTTTGTAGTAACATATGATAAATATTCAATAGAAATGGGCTTTAACCCATTTTTTATTTATGAAAACAAATCAAATGGTTGTAGCCAAAACCTGATTCGCAATTTCTATATTTGTATAACATTCCATAATAATGAAAAAAATATCCTTTCTATTTCTTCTTTGTATCAGTCTGATTAATGCTCAGAAATTAAGCTCTAATGAACTTTCAATTATCAATCAGGGAGACATCAACACTGCTTTGCCTATTTATCAGACAACGGATAGCAATCAGCATAAAACCTTACTCAGTCTTTCCACAGAAATTGATCCTATTGATCCTAATACAGCCGTTTTGGTAAATAGAATGAAAGCATCACTTCTTTCAACGGATGGCGGAGTGGGAATTGCGGCTCCACAGGTAGGAATCAACAGAAAGATTGTCTGGGTACAGCGTTTTGATAAAGAAGGTAATCCGATAGAATATTTCATTAATCCTGTGATCGTTTGGAGGTCGGAGCTTCAGAATCTGGGACCGGAAGGTGATCTTTCCATCCCTGAATTCAGAGATCAGTTTTACAGAAGCAAAGTAATTCAGGTGCAGTATGTTGATTTGAAAGGGCAGAAATATTCCGAAATGATAGAAGGTTTTACAGCTGTTATTTTCCAGCATGAAGTTGACCATCTTTTTGGGATTCTAATTTCAGATAAGAAGGAAAAAGAAAGGAATACTAGCTATCAACCGGTAGAGGCTTATAAGAAAAGTGATTCTAAAACAAGATAATGATTGAATAGAATGTTTTATTTTGCTTTTTTAAGTTCATAAAGAACTTATTTATTAGCGGCGAACAATTTTTTCATTAAATCTTCATATTCAAGAATTTCAAATGAGTTGAATTGTATAGGTTTCTGATTTTTTAACCTGATAAAGCATTGCTTTCCATTGTGGATTTCATAAGTTGTTCCTTTTATTTTAGGGTTAATAGTAAATTCCTTTTCTTCCATATAAGAAATATTGTCTAATGGAATTGATCTTTTTATGAAAGACAAAGGTTGTTTAATTGTTAAAATATCATGCGTTACAATAATTACTTTATATGTAAAAATTAACTTTAAACTCCATAAAAAGAAAAAAAAGAAAACGCTTAAGATTAAATAGGTAAGTATTATTTCTGAAATTGCATCGCCTGAGTGGAAGGTGTTGGATTGCGAAATATAAATATAGGCTGTAATACCTCCGAAAAACAGAATTCCAGCAAAGCTAAAAAGCAGATAAATAGGGTTTGGATGTGTCTTTATTATAACTGTAGACGAAATATTATTCATGGATATTACAGATAACGTTTGAGAAGTTTTTATTTTAAGTTTCTGGATTTAATTTCCTGTTCCAATTCTTTATCATCCGTTCTGTTTTTTACTAAAAGAAATACGAAAATTAGCGGGAAAAATGTGAAAAATGCAACGCCGTTTTTTATAGCACTGTACGCTGCAATTCCTATGAAAACACCAATAATTAGGGCATTCAGGATAAATACAGATTTTAGTTTTTTTCTTTTGTCTAATAATTCCTGATCACTTAATTCCGTGAATTCTTTTCCTTTCATTTTTCTTAATGTTTAATTGTTTTTGGTTATTTGTTTTGACATCTTGGCTGATAACAGCACCCTAAATTAATTCTTTTTTAGGGAACAGCAATTTCCATTTTTCCCGCTCATTTAAGCTACAGAGATTATTAATATTTTTTAATCTGAACACAGGAAACATTTTTTATTTTCAGTTTTTTACCCACTTTTTTAAGCAGCCCTGTTTTAAAATTTCGTTTAAATACAACCACATCTCCACTTACTGCGTTGGTAGCAATTAAGAAATTACCGGTTGGATCAATGGCGAATACTCTTGGATGTTTTCCCTTGGTTGATTGATAGCCAACTGTTTCCAGTTTTCCATCATGATGAATAGAAAATATGGCGATATTATTCTCATTTCCCCGGTTGGAGGCATACAGGTATTGACCATCAGGAGAAATATGAATATCTGAACTTTCAAAATTATCCTTATACTTTTCAGAGTGGGTGCTGATTCTTTGAATGCTGTTTAATTGTCCATTTTTATAGGCATACACATCTACAGTACCCGTAAGTTCGTCAATACAATACGCAAATTTTCCGTTCGGGTGAAAGGTAAAATGTCTGGGCCCGCTTCCTGATGAGGTAGATGTGAAGGGTTTTTCTGCGGTTTGCAATGGTTCCGGATTTCCGTTTTCAAAATGATAGGTTCTTATTTTATCGGCTCCCAAATCCGGTAAAAAGAGATAATCAAAATCAGGAGAAAAAACAGTAGAATGAATATGGGAACGATCTTGTCTTTCCGCATCTATACTTCCTTCTGTAAAATGAAAATTTTGAACAAAAGGTTGTATGGTTCCGTTTTCTGAAATGGGATATACGGAAACACTTCCTTCAGTATAATTTCCATTAACCAGCCACTTTCCATCTTTATGAACGGTTAGATATACCGGATTTTCGCCACCGCTTTTTTGGCTGTTGATATAAACCAACGTTTTATCTTCAGGTTTAAATTCAAAACTGCTTACACTTCCTGCATTTTTAGTTTTACTTTCCGTACAGGCAAAAATGTATTTCCCGTTCGGAGATACTGTTAAATAGGAGGGATTTAAAATATTCTTTACGCTGGTGATTTTCGATAAATTTCCAGTGTTGGGATCAAGTTGATACACATAAATTCCTTCTGAGGTTTTGTCTCTATTAAACGAACCCAAAAAAACATAGGTATTTTGCGAATATATAGCCAGCCAGGTACAAACTGTAACGGTAAATATGAGTAATTTTTTCAATGTTTATTTGAAATTTTGAGAGTTATGATAAATTGAAGAAACATGATTCTAAATGAAATATAGGTGGTTTCGTTAAGCTAATCCGTGGGTTTTCAGTTTTGAATGGGAATTTTTTGTAATATTTATTTCAATAGTAAAATAACAGCTTCCTCCATCAAATACCTGCATCTTTTCTGTTCTCCATAAATCACCTGTATAATAACAAAAGCAAAATACGAATACAGTTTTATTACCAAATTTATCGTTTGATACAAAATATTGTCTGTAGTAATTTCTTAGGTTGAGTTTTTCTTCTTCATAGTTTAATACAGAAGATGGATCTTTCTTGTGCGATATTTCAAGTTTAGCCATTAACAATACATTATATTCATCAACAGCTTTAATTAAATTTTTATTTACAATTTTCAATTCTTGTTGAGATAAAGATGTTGCAGTATTAGTGTTACCGTCAAAAATAGCGATGTAATTTCTCTCTTTTAAAGTATCAGCTTTTTTATATGGAATATATTGAAAAGTATCAGCTTCGGAAGAGTTTCCTTTATTTTTTGAACAACTATTGAAAATTAGAAGAATACCTAAGGCTATAAAAGTGGATTGTTTTTTCATTAAAAAGTACTGCTATTTAACAAATATAAATTATAAATCAGATTAAAAACAAAAATCTGCTTCCAAAGGAAACAGATTGTATATAATCAAAGTAATTAAAATTAGTTATTCGTTACCGAAAGCTTTACTTCAATATTATTTCTTGTAGCGTTAGAATACGGACAGATCTGATGTGCTTTTTCAGTCAGTTCCTGAGCTTCTTCGATAGATACTCCCGGAATATTCACATCTAGTTCTGCAGCCAATCCGAATCCTCCATTTTCAAGCTGTCCGATGCTTATTTTAGCTGTTACAGTAGTTTCACCGGTTTTTGTTTTAGATAAACTGATCACTCTGTTCAGGGCACTGTCAAAACACGCTGAATATCCTGCTGCAAAAAGCATTTCAGGGTTGGCAAAATCATCATTGGCACCACCTAATGCTTTTGGCATTTTTACTTCAAGATCTAACACTCCGTTTTCACTTTTTACATGGCCGTTTCTTCCGCCTGTAGCGGTAACGCTGGTTGTATATAATGTTTTCATATCTATTTTTTTATTTTGCTTACTATTTTTTGAATATTTTCTTTTAGTTGTAATAGATCTCCAGGTTCCATATCTATTTTTTGCAGAATTTTACCTGGAATTTCACAAGCCTTTGCCTGTAACTCCCTGCCTGATTCTGAAAGAAATGCCTCAACTACTCTTTCATCTTCTTTATTTCTTTTCCTTACGATAAATCCTTTTGCTTCCAGTCTTTTAAGAAGTGGAGTAAGGGTACCGCTGTCCAGGAAAAGCTGATCACCAATATGGCTGACGGTAAGGCCGTCATTTTCCCAAAGGACCATCATCACAAGATATTGAGGATACGTTATATCCAGCTCATCAAGAAAAGGACGGTATAATCCGGTGATCTCCTTTGCAATCACATACAACGGAAAGCAGATCTGATTTTCTAATTTGGGAGTTTGTAAATTTTCCATAAGAGTAGGGGGCAAAGTCTTATACAGACTTTATTTTTTAATAATGAATTCTTCCATAGGAACTCGGACTTTTTTCATCGTAGAAAGCCAGTCTTTTTCCTCATCTCTGTATCCCAAATACAATAAACTTACACTTTTCAATCCTAATTCTTTAAGATTAAGAATCTCATCTACCACTTCATTGCTGAAACCTTCTGCCGGTGTACTATCGATTTTTAATTCAGCAGCCTGAGCCATTGCTAATCCTAATGAAATGTAAGTCTGACGGGCAGTGTGGGCAAAATGTTGTTCCGGAGTCTGTGCGTTGTACATTTCTTTAATTTTATCGGTATAACTTCCGAAACGTCCTCTTGGAAGCTCTCTCACATCAGTATGGTGATCGTACACTTTGTCAATTTTCTCGTCAGAATAGTGATCCCATGCAGCAAATACCAGAACGTGGGAAGAGTCTCTCATCACTTCAGGATTTAATGCGCCCTGAACCATTTTTTCCTTTAATTCCTGATTTTCAACTACGATAATACGGAATGGCTGAAGGCCAGATGATGTAGGAGCAAGTCTTGCCGCTTCTAAAATAGTATATAAATCTTTTTCTGATAGTTTTTTTGTTGGATCATATGCTTTTACCGCATGTCTCCAGTTTAAGTCTTCTAATAATGACATTGTTTATATTTTTTATTGATAATTAAAATAATTTTCCGGGCGTATTGCTCCGATGTAAATAACATTGCAAAGATAGCGCCAAATTAAATTGCACACAATATAATTTTGAAAAATATATTTTAGATACAATCAATAATGATGAAATTCCGCAGGTTTCGGATTTCTAAAAAACAGAGAAAGTCTAATCTTTGTAGAAGAATTTTAAACAACATATCATGCAAAGATTTAAAGACAAATTCGCTTTGATAACAGGCGGAACGAACGGAATGGGTTATGCGGTAGCCCAGCAGTTTATTACCGAAGGCGGGAGTGCCATTATTACAGGACGTAGTGAGGAAACTGTTAATCAGGCAGTAAAGCAATTAGGTAATAAAGCTTTTGGAATTGTTTCCAATGCCGGCAATATGAAAGACCTGATGAGCTTACAGGCTTCTGTGAGACAGCACACTGATACCGTAGATCTGGTATTCGCGAATGCGGGTTATGGAAAATTTAGTCCTATTGAAAAAATAGATGAAAGTGATTTCGATGAATTGTTCAATATGCTGGTAAAAGGACCATTTTTCACGGTTCAGCAAATAATACCACTGATGAAAAGAGGAAGTTCAGTTGTATTTAACAGCTCTGTAGCGACTGAAATTGCAATGCCAAATTTTTCTGTTTATTCAGCAGCAAAATCGGCTGTACAGTCTTTTATTAAAACTTTTGCAACTGAATTAACGGGAAAAGGGATTCGGGTCAATGGTATCAGTCCGGGCCATATTAAAACTAATATTTTTAATAATACAGGGATGAATATGCAGCAAATTGAAGAGTCTGTTCAGAATATTATTCCGACAATTCCTTTTAAAAGGCAAGGTGAACCTTCTGAAATAGCTCATGCGGTTCTTTTTCTTGCTTCAGAAGAAGCCTCCTATATCCATGGAGCAGAAATAAAAGTAGATGCAGGAATTTCTGTCATAAGATAAACGGGATCATGAATTAATTACTCTCATTGACCTCTTTGATAATATTCGTGTTATTCTCAATGCCAATATTGAATTTTTTTCCTTTCTGCAGGCTCTGATTAAGCTTCTCCAGAAGAGAGGTATAGGCCGTATTTTTTTTCGAAAGATAAAAAACCTGCGGGCTGATCCCGATAGATATCCGTAGAAATTCTTTTGGGCGATCCGGGTCTTCCGAAATCTGGCTTATGGTTGCTTTGTTGTACCACGTTAAGTCCTGCGACTTTGTATGAGCTGAGTTTCCTGAGCAAGATGTAATCATAAATAAGAGTAATATAAAGGTCCATGCTTTCATAAAAAGTAGTATTGATAAACAGCTTCTGCCCATATAAGAAAATAGCGACAGAAGCTGTTTTTATAGGTTATAATAAATTAAAATCCACAGCTGGAAACATCCGGAGCCGGTGAAGGAGAACATCCTGACAATAATGAGAATGTGGTCAATACACAATTGGTATTGATATAATTATTGTCATACAGTAAAGAACCGGAAGGGCTTCTGTAATATACATTGCCTGCCGTATTAGCATAAGAAGATACCGATGCAGATCCACAAGAAGTATTGATGCATGCATTTCTCCAGGCAGTGTCTGTTACAGGTCCGCTGGAGAATAGGGATGGGTCAATAATTCTTTTTTCAGTTACACCGGCAGAGTTTTTAAAACTTACTAATAAAGCTACATGATAACTCCATGCTACACAGCAGGTACCGGTTGATGCTTTCAGGTTTCCGTATACAAACTGCTTTTCGCTGTCGTATCCATTGTTAATTAAAATCTGTCTCATTTTGTGAGCTCTTGCATAACAACCATCCACAGGGTATCTGAATGTAATACAAGGTGATGAAGCCGTTGTCGTTCCGCAAGACTGGTTTTTAATCTGCGCAAACAAACTGTTTAAAGTGGCCAGATTTGGAATAACACTGGTTAATTTGTTGGTTTCAGTGCGTACTTCCTTAGTTAATGCAGATTTAAAATAAGCCTCATCTTCCTCAGTTCCTTTTTCAACCTTTGCGATGGTAGTCGTGTTGGGGATGATGTACACATGAACAGGAGATTCATCTTTTACAGCTTGTCTGATGATGTCGATGTACTTTTGATTCTCTTTGGTAGATTCAATAGTATAGAACTGAGCAGTTACAATAAATGAAACTTTCAGCTTTCCATTTTCATCGTCTATCCCTACCGGAACAGTCTTTCCTAGGTCTTTCAAAGCTATATTAGCTTCTTTACGGGTCAAATTAGGATCCTGATTGGCATTGGAATCCGAGCAGGCAGTAGATGACAAAATTGTCACAAATGCCATCATTGATAAAAAAAAGTTTCTCATAATTATTATAGTTTGGTGGTTAATGATAAATATTCTTAGTTATGTTTTGTAGAGGTAACAGGTATTTGCGGGCATTTTTTTTATGATCAGTTGTTTTGTAATACTTCACTTTTATGTGATATTAAATGTAAATAAAATTTATATATAAATCATAAAATTTTAGTAAAAAAATAATAAATCCAGTTTTATAAGAGATTAGAATACATAGAAAACCCCACCACTAAAAGCGGCAGGGTAGGTATTATTTCTATAATTTTCTTTTATATATTCACTAATTCAGCGCCAAAAACATCTGCAAAATGTTTTCTGATCATTGCTTTCAGGTGATCAACTTCTTCAGGAGTAAGCTCTCTTTCAAGTTCTCTTTTTACCGATGTCACCTGTTTATCTTTGATTCCGCAGGGAATGATATATTCGAAATACCGCATATCAGTATTCACATTCAAGGCAAAACCGTGCAGCGTTACCCATCGGGAAGCTTTCACTCCCATCGCACAGATTTTTCTGGCATAAGGCTTTCCTACATCCAGCCAGACTCCTGTTTCTCCCGGTGAGCGTTCTCCTTTAAGACCAAATTCTGCAATAGCCCTGATAATTACTTCTTCCAGATTTCTCATGTATAAATGGATATCGGTGAAGAAGTTTTCAAGATCCAGAATAGGGTAGCCAACGATTTGTCCAAAACCATGATAAGTGATGTCACCACCGCGGTTCACCTTCACGAAAGTAGCATCAATCTCCTTTAATTGATCCATTCCGGCCAGCATATTTTCTTCATGACCACTTTTTCCTAAGGTATACACATGAGGATGTTCTACTAAAAGAAAATGATTGGAAGTGGTATGATGTTCTTCAGCAGGCAGATTACGGTTTAGTATTTTGGTATCAATGATCCCCTTCATCAGCTGTTCCTGATAATCCCAGGCAGGTTGATATTCTTTTATCCCTAAATCTTCAAATGCTACTACTTTATTTGGATTTGTATTCATATGGCAGGTCTGTTTTCTTTAATGGATGTATAAAATCTTGATTTTACCCCATTTTTTGACATACAAATTTAGTGAATTTTAGCCTTTTATTGAATTAATAAAATCTATGGCTGTATTCTTCCAATCTTTATCTTTCAGGAGGATGTTGACGAAAGCTGTTCCGATGATCCCACCGTCTGCTTTTTCGGTAACATTTTCAAAGTCCTGTTTAGATTGTATTCCAAAACCGATCATTACAGGATTCTTTAAAGGAAGGGCTGCCAGTCTTGAAAGGTATTCTTCGTTTTTTAAAACAGCATTATTATTTCCTGTGGTAGATGAGGAACTTACCGCATACAAAAATCCGGAGCTGAGAGAATCTAAATACAGAATTCTGTCATCTGCTGTTTCCGGAGTCACCAGGAACGTAAAATTAAGATGATATTTTTCTAATATTTTCTGATAATTCTTTTCAAATTCAATCGGAGGTAAATCTGGAATAATTAAGCCGGAAACCCCGCTTTCGGAACATTCTTTACAGAAATTTTCAAATCCAAAGCTCAAAACAGGATTGATGTATCCCATTAAAATAACCGGAATTTTAATTTCATTTTTTATGGATTTTAACTGGGAAAGAAGTTTCTCGATCGTCATTCCGTTCTGTAAGGCCAATTCATGAGCTTTTTGAATAACGGGTCCGTCCGCAACCGGATCAGAATAGGGCATTCCGATTTCCATCATATCCGCCCCGGAATCCTGAATAAGCCGTATGATATCTGCTGTGTCTTCCAATTGCGGAATTCCTGCAGTAAAGTATATATTGAGTTTTTTCATTTTTATTGTATTAAGTACAATGTATCATGTACAACGTAAAAAGTATAATGAAGAAATACACTGTACTTTTTACATCCGACATTTTACAAATTTTTTAAATAAGTTTCCATATCCTTGTCTCCACGGCCGCTTAAACAGATCACAACTACATCATTTTCATTGAATTTCTTTTTGTCTAAAACTGCCAGAGCATGGGCACTTTCCAACGCCGGAATAATACCTTCCAGTTTGGTAAGTTCAAAAGCCGATCGAAGCGCCTCCTCGTCATTAATGCTAAAAAATTCAGCTCTTTTTTCTTTAAATAAATGAGCGTGAAACGGGCCAATTCCGGGATAATCCAGACCAGCTGAAATAGAGTGGGGTTCAATAACCTGTCCGTCTTCAGTCTGCATTACGAGGCTTTTACTTCCATGTAAGACACCTAATGTTCCCAAAAAAGTTGTCGCTGCAGATTTACCGGAATCTATGCCCAGTCCGCCTGCTTCAGCAGCAATAATCTTTACATTTTCTTCATTTACAAAATGATAGAATGTTCCTGCTGCATTGCTTCCGCCACCTACACATGCAATCACATAATCCGGCGTTGATCGGCCTGTTTTTTCCTGTAACTGTTCTCTGATTTCCTTAGAAATAATACTTTGGAATCTTGCGACCAAATCCGGGAAAGGATGGGGGCCCACCACACTTCCGATCACATAATGAGTCGTCACAGAGTTGTTGATCCAGTCTCTTAAAGCTTCATTCACCGCATCTTTTAAGGTTTTTGAACCTGAAGTGGCAGGAATGACTTCCGCACCCAGCATTTTCATCCTTGCCACATTCGGAGCCTGTCTCTGAATGTCTATTTCACCCATATAAACAATGCACTCCAATCCCAGCAGTGCGCAGGCAGTTGCAGTGGCAACACCGTGTTGTCCGGCTCCTGTTTCTGCAATAATTCTGGTTTTTCCGAGACGCTTGGCCAGCAATACCTGTCCTAAAGCATTATTGATCTTATGAGCACCGGTATGGTTGAGATCTTCTCTTTTCAGATAAATCGTGGTTCCATATTTTTTGCTCAGATTTTGGGCAAGATAAAGTGGTGTGGCACGGCCAACGTAATCTGTAAGCAGGTTTTGGTATTCATGCTGAAAATTTTGAGATTCAATGATTTCAAGGTAGTTGTTTTTCAGTTCTTCTACATTCGGATAGAGCATTTCGGGAATGAAGGCGCCGCCAAATTCTCCATAATATCCGTGTTCGTCTGGGTTTTTATAATTCATTTTTTTTTATTGTATTAAATAGGCTTTATGGGTAGAATCGAGATGATTCAGTATTGCTTTTTTCTCTTCGGATGCATTGAAAATTAAGATATCATCATCTTCACTGTTCATCCATTCAGAATCATTTTTCTCCTGTATTTCTTTTGCTTTGTTATATAAAATAGGGACTTGGCATTTTTCATAAAAAATATGTAATTCAGAGGCGCAGAATCCAATAACATCTCTGTTTCTCTGAACACAATTTTCGAGAAAATATTGAATCAGTTTTTTGCCATATCCTTTATTTTTTTCAGCGGAAACAAGACCGACAGCTTCTGCAAAATGATATTTTTTACCGGAGATTTCCAGTGTAAAATCAAAGTTTAGCCGGATAAGAGCCTGTATTTCTTCCATGGAATCAAGAAGGAAATGAAACTCCGACTGAATGAAAAAAACACGGAAATCTTTTGATTTCATGGTGTTCCACACTGAAATATCCCATAATTTCAGAATATTCTGTATTTCAGTTTCGGTTAATTCGTCCGGTTTTTTAATCTGGTAATGCATCCGTTAAATTATGTATAAAAGTCATATTATAATCAAGCTGCTGCTTGGTAATCAGTTTTTTATCATACAAAAGCTTGATTTTATCTGCGACATTCACTAAAGTGTCTTTATCTAATTTTGAATCATACATGGTTATTGCAATTTCAAGATTATCAATTAAAAAATAAGAATCCAGATTTTCATAGGCCAGGAAAATTTTAGCATAAATGTTTCCAAAATCATACGTTATACTAGCCTTTACCAGAGGATCTAAAAACTTATCAGATATGACAACCAAATAATAGCTGTTCCATAAATTAATTGTTTTGAAAAAATACTCGATATCAGTTTCATTATAAATTTCAATAATTTTGATGAATTGAGATAATAATCCGTCTATTTTCCAATGTTCAGCTTTGTTTTCATTTTGAGATACAAAATTGTATAAAGTTTGGATTCTTTCATTTTCAAATTTTGGTGCAAATAATGTTTTATAAAATGTTTTTTTTAGTTGGTGTATATTCATCATCGTCCGTCTATATTTTTTATGAAAAGTAGTTTAGTATCTTTTCATTATCGAATAATTTTGTTTGAATTTTTTTATTTTCTCAACATCTTTAACTCCTGCTTTTACTTCAAATTTTGAATTGATATCTAACGCAAAAGGTTGTTGTTTTAGGTTTTTTATATGTTCCACATTATCTTCAGAAATGCCGCCGCTTAAAAAATAGGGAACCGGAATTTCAAATTCGTTCAGAAAATTCCAGTCGAATTGCTTTCCTGTTCCACCGAAATCTTTTGAATCAGTATCAAACAGGTAATAATCAATAGCAGATGGTTGACCGTTGATATTTTTTTCAATCATACGAATTACGGCCTGTTTTTCACTTCCTATTCTTATTACTTTGATCAGTTGTACCTTGGAATCCAGTTTTTCTTTTAATTCATTGATAAAAATTTCATTCTCATCACCATGAAGCTGAACAAAATTCAAATTGGCTTTTTGAACAATTTCTGTAATGATATGAAGATCCTCATTAACAAAAACGCCCACTTTTCCTTGGTGATCGATGGCTGACAGATCTTGTGCATGCAGGTGATTCAATACATATCTCGGTGATTTTTTATAAAAGATAAATCCAAGGAAATCTGTATCCATAGAAATTAATTCCTGAACCTGGTCAAGCTGTGTCAGTCCGCAGACCTTTAATTTAGGAGGTTTTGTATTGATCATCTGTTGTGGTTTTATGGTTGTATTGCTTTGCCTGTGAATTCTTCAAATGCTTTGGCGGGGTCTGCATTTTTCATAAAATATTCACCCATCAGAAAACCGTCAAATCCTTTTTCTTTTAAATAATGGAAGTCTTCCAGAGAATAAATTCCACTTTCTGCAACAGATAGAGTGTTCTTCGGAAGTTTGTTTTTCAGTTGAATTGAATGCTGGAGGTCAACTTTGAAATCTTTTAAATTCCTGTTGTTGATTCCCACTATATCTATTTCAGAGTGGTAATGAGTAAGCTCTTCTTCAGTATGGATCTCCAGTAAAACCTCCATTCCCAATTCGTGAGAAAGCGTGGTAAACTGCTGAACCTGATCAGGAGAAAGGCAGGCCGCAATTAATAAAACGGCATCCGCACCCATACTTTTTGCTTCATAAAACTGGTATTCATCCACCATGAAATCTTTTCGAAGGATAGGAATACTGATCTCTTTCCGAACATTGAGAATATCTTCAAAGCTACCTCCGAAAAAATCTTTGTCGGTAAGGATGGAAATTCCGCTTGCCCCGGAGTTTTCATATGCTTTTGCCACTTCCAAAGGGGAAGCGGTATTGTTAATGATTCCTTTTGAAGGGGATTGTCTTTTAAACTCAGCGATGATCCCGGTTTTATTTTTTATAGATTCTTGTAAAGAGAATTTTTTTCTGCCAAAAAACTCTGAATTTTTTAATTGGTCAACAGAGATCCTTGACTTTGAAAAAGCAATTTCTTCTTTTTTTCTTTCTATAATAGTATCTAATATTGTCATTGAAGTGTTCTTTTTAAAATATGCGCACTGTCATTTCGAGTGTAATGAAATGTAGTGAGAAATCCTTTTTCTGTTTTTATTTAAGATTCTTCACTTCGCGTTGCTTCGTTCTGAATGACATTTGCACTGTCATTTCAATTGTAATGCAATGAGGTGAGAAATCTTTATTCTGTTTTTATTTAAGATTCTTCACTTCGCGTTGCTTCGTTCTGAATGACATTTGCACTGTCATTTCAATTGTAATGCAATGAGGTGAGAAATCTTTATTCTGTTTTTATTTAAGATTCTTCACTCCGCGTTGCTTCGTTCTGAATGACATTTGCACTGTCATTTCAATTGTAATGAAATGTAGTGAGAAATCTTTATTCTGTTTTTATTTAAGATTCTTCACTTCGCGTTGCTTCGTTCTGAATGACATCTGCACTGTCATTTCGAACGTAATGAAATATAGTGAGAAATCCTTATTCTGTTTTTATTTAAGATTCTTCACTCCGCGTTGCTTCGTTCTGAATGACATCTGCACTGTCATTTCGAACGTAATGAAATATAGTGAGAAATCCTTATTCTGTTTTTATTTAAGATTCTTCACTCCGCGTTGCTTCGTTCTGAATGACATTTGCACTGTCATTTCGAACGTAATGAAATGTAGTGAGAAATCTTTATTCTATCGTTTCATTTAAAAACTCCCAGCTTGGATTAAATTTATTTATAAGGTTTTCTTTTTTCATTCTTGAATACCCTTTTATTTGTTTTTCTCTCATGATTGATTGCTCTATATCTTGTGAATGCTCATAGTAGACAAGATAAAAGCATTTATATTTTGTGGTAAAATGGATTTTACTTTCAATCTCGGGATTTAAATGCCAATACAACCTTGATTTTAGATCATTAGTTACTCCTGTATATAGTACAGTTCTGTTCTTATTTGTTAGCATATAAACATAATAATTATGGGCTGCTGCTATTTTCATGATATAAATTTTATCATATAATGAATAAGATTCTTCCCTTCGTGTTGCCTCGTTCTGAATGACATTTATCGATTTTTTTGAGGAACATCATTATTAATGGAGCAGTGCTTCAAGGCTTTTTAAGGCTTTTCCGCTTTCTAAACTCTCCTGTGCCATTAACAGACAGTCATCATAGCTCCCAAATTTATGGGTGTGATAAAGTGCAACCGCTGCATTTGCTTGTACAACAGAATTTTGCTGTATTGTACCTTTTCCTTCCAGGATATTCCTGAATATTTTTGCGGATTCCTGAGGAGTTTCTCCAGCTTCAATACTTTTATGGCTGACAGGATCAAAACCAAGATCTTCAGCAGAATAAATTTCTTCGCCCTTTTTGGTGATAATCTTGCTGTCGTGGGTAAGACTTATCTCATCATATCCATCCAGGCCATGAACCAAAATGAATTCCCGTTCCTCTTTCTGTAACAAATACTGATAGATCCGTGCAATTTCCAGGTTATAGACTCCGATCACTGAAAACTGAGGTTTTGCAGGATTTACCAATGGGCCTAACAGATTGAAGAATGTTCTTAATCCCAGCGATCTTCTCAATAAGCCGACTGATTGAAGGGCAGGGTGGAAGTACGGTGCATGCAAAAAGCAGATGTTTGCTTTTTCCAGTTCTTCATTCAACTGGTCAGAATCATTTTTAAACTGATACCCCAGTTCCTCCATCACATTAGATGAACCCGTAATGGTTGAGGCTCCATAATTTCCGTGTTTGGTTACCTTCTGTCCTGCTCCTGCTACTACAAAACTTGCCAGTGTTGAAATATTGATGGTATTTTTTCCGTCGCCCCCAGTACCTACGATATCCAGTGCATCATTGGCGTCTAATTGTACGGAAACTGCCATTTGCAGTAAGGCTTCCCTGAAACCTTCCAGCTCTTTCAGGGTAATGCTTCGCATCAGAAAAATACTGATGAAAGCCGTTACTTCCGTCGCATTGAACTTATTCTGTGCGATCTCAATCATAATAGCCTTAGCCTCAGATTTGGATAGGGTATGATGATTAAACAGGTATTCCAGGATTTCTTTCATTTGAGGAGTTTTTATAGGGGTTGAGGGTGTTTGCATGAGGTTTGAATTTAATGTAAAAGGAAATTTCTGATAATCACTTCTCCTTCCGGAGTTAAAATACTTTCTGGGTGGAACTGAACGCCATGTACGTCATAGGTTTTATGCTGCAGAGCCATGATCATTCCGTCTTTGTCAACAGCGGTAATTTCCAGTGCTGCAGGGAAATCTTCCCGGTTAACTGCCCAGCTGTGATATCTTCCGGCTTCAAAGCCGCTAGATAAATTTTTAAAAAGTTTTGTATCGTCTTTTACCAGTTCGGTTGAGGTAGCTACTCCATGGAAGATCTCAGAAAGATTAACCAGGCTTCCTCCAAAAGCTTCAGCAATCGCCTGCTGTCCCAAACATACCCCCAATATACTTTTAGTGGGTGCATATTGTTTGATAAGATCTAATAATATTCCAGCTTCTTCAGGAATTCCGGGGCCGGGAGACAATATTATTTTGTCGTATTGATCAACTTCTTCCAGGGTAATTTGATCATTTCTTACCACATCTACCTTTTGATTCAGGATTCTTTCGATAATCTGAACAAGGTTGTAAGTAAAACTGTCATAATTGTCAAAAACTAAGACTTTGTATGTTGATGGTTCTATCGTATTTTTCATTTCTTGCTGATTTGTGTATTAGTATCCTATTTTTTCTGCTTTTTCCACCGCTCTCTTAAGAGCGTTAAGTTTATTATTTACTTCCTGCAGCTCACTTTCCGGATTCGATTTTGCGACGATTCCCGCACCAGCCTGATAATAAAGCGTGTTGTTTTTACTTAAAAAAGTCCTGATCATAATGGCCTGGTTGCAGGTGCCGTTCAATCCTATCATCCCGATGCATCCGCCATAATACCCACGGGAATCTTTTTCGTATTGGTTAATCAGCTGAAGGGCTTTATGTTTAGGCGCTCCGCTTAACGTTCCCTGCGGAAAAGTGGCTGAAACCATTTTTAAAGGATTGATATCTTCCGGAAGATCGGCCGTCACCTCGCTTACCATATGGATGACATGAGAAAAAAGCTGTATTTCTTTTAGTTTGGTAACTGTTACGTTTTTTCCGAGTTTTCCAAGGTCATTTCTTGCCAAATCTACCAGCATAGTATGTTCTGCATTTTCTTTAGGATCTTGTTTTAAAGCTTCTGCTGCCTCAAGATCAGTTTCCAGATGTCCCGTTCTTTTAAAGGTTCCCGCAATAGGGTGGATAATAGCCTGATTATTTTTGACAATCAATTGGCTTTCGGGGCTGGAACCGAATAATTTATAATTTCCGTAGTCAAAAAAGAAAAGGTACGGAGATGGGTTGATGTTCCTCAAAGCACGGTACACGTTGAATTCATCACCCTGAAACTTTTGCTCAAACCTTCTGCTCAGCACCAGTTGGAAAACATCCCCTCGCATACAGTGTTTCTGAGCAGTTTTCACCAGTTCGATATACTCTTCATCCGTAATATTAGAGGTTTCATCACCCGTTTTTTCAAATGGATAAATCACCGAATTTTTATTCTTAATTAAATTTTCCAAAAGATGAAGATCAGATTTTACGCCTTCCATCTGGTTCTCGATGATATGCATTTCGTCATTATAATGATTAATGGCAATGACGTACTGGTATAATCTGTATCGGAGGAGAGGAATTTCTACTTCCGGGCTCTGCGCTTTTAATGTAACATTTTCAAAAAACTGTACCGCTTCAAAACTGGTATATCCAAAAAGACTTTGCGCAGTTTCTTCAATAAAATCATTTGTTTTTTCGCACTCGAACATATTGCTGAATTCTGCAAATACATCTGTAATGGTATTATCAATGATAAACTGTTTAACCGGTTCAGAATTGGGTAGTTTTATTTCAAATTCCTTAAGGTTTTTAATTTCAATTCCTGCCACCGCATTGATTGCGATGAAAGAAAAATTGTTATCAATATTTTTAGAATCCGAGCTTTCCAAAAGAATCGTATCTCTGAACTTATCACGGATCTGAAGGTAAATATTCATCGGAGTCTGCAGATCTCCCAATGTTTTCTTTGATACTGTTTTTATTTTTATTTTCTGATTAAGCATTTGCTGTTTATTTTTTATTGATAGTATATAATGAAAAAGGCTCCGACGGTATCCGTCAAAGCCTTTATATATTATTGTTAATTATTTGTATTGCAAAATTAGCAACGTGACAATAACTCCAGACCCGACGAAGAGTTTGAAAGCCACCACCATGTATTGTTGCTCATTGTAAACATATGACAAATGTAGAAAAATTTTTATGATAAAAACAAATAAAATACAACTTAAAAAAACTTAAAGCCGGAATCGTTACTTCAGCTGTGAAAATTCTTTTTGTAATTCTTCAATTTTTATTTTGTTTTCTGCCTTCTCATTGAACGCATTATATTCCGTTAAAGCCTCGATATATTCTTGAATAAATTTTTTATTGGTTTTGTCTGCCTCATATTTTATTTTTGCAGATAGTACAGGGGCTTTTTTTTCGTAGTCCAGCAGCAGTTTTCCTTCTTCAGACTGGTAGTAAAGAATAACGATGTTTTTCTCATACCCGGGAATGTATTTCACCGGGAATGTATTTTGTACCTGCGGAATTCTGATGGCATTTTCGATAGGGTAGATGGCTGCTGTTCTAGTTGAAAAAAAAGTGTCAACATATTTCCCATCCTGTTTTTTGACAATAGCTTCATAATCATGGATGTACTGCTCATTCAGTGTAGAATTTGTTTCTTTATCAGATGTTATAATGGCTGTACTTTCAACGCCATATCTATTCAGGAACCATGCGTTTAAAAACTCTCCTGCCAATCCGTTCAGAATGGCCAGCGGGATGATCGGAATAAGTAACCAGGCCTTTCTCATTACCATAGAAAGCATGACAAAAAATACAAAAAGAATAATTGTTGTATAAAAACCGTGATGGCTGGTGAAAAACAGTATTTTAGAAAGAGTTATCATCGTTTAAATTTAAAATTTTCTTTACTAATAATAAATAATAACCTTAAAATTTTCTGAAAATGTAGGTAAAGTGGTTAGATGTCATCATTTCAACCATTTATTTTTTATATTTTTGCTTAAATTTTATAGAAAAAATAATGAAAAAAGTATTAGCAATTGCATTCGTTGGAAGTTTATTCGTTGTAAACTGTTCCAAAAAACCAGATCATACATTGCAAGACAGCAACACCATGCTTGAAGAGCCTGCAGCACCAACCGTAGTAGATTCTTCTGCAAAACCTGCAGCGCCGGTAGCTGCGACCCCTGTAACTCCTGCTCCTGAGGCTGCTAAAACAGATTCTACAGCAAAAAAATAATGAAAAAATTCATTTTAGCAGGATCGATAGGTCTTTTGATCTTTTCCTGTTCTAAAAAAGAAAATACGGCAGTAGAATCCACACCTTCTGAAACGCAATCTGTTTCAAAGCCTGAAACATCCAATCTTTCAGGTGATCAGATTATCGAAACATTAGACTGTTCAGGATGTCACGCTGCCAGCGAGAGAATGATAGGACCTTCTTATAAGGAAATTGCAGAAAAATATTCGGAAAAAGATATTGACCTGCTGGCTTCCAAAATTATAGAAGGCGGAAGTGGAGTTTGGGGGAGCGTTCCAATGGCGGCCCATCCTCAGGTATCCCAGGAAGATGCTAAAAAAATGGTAGCCTATATTTTAAGTCAGAAAAAATAGATATGACTATCGAAAAGTCCAGTCTGCACACAAGAAATCTACATCGGAATCCGTACGATTTTGATCAGCTTGTTTCTTGTGTGCCGGAACTGAAGCAGTACGTTTTTGTGAATGCCTATCAAACGGCAACAATTAATTTCAGTCTTCCAAAAGCTGTAAAACTGCTTAATAAAGCCCTTTTGCTGCATTTTTATAATGTACAGGACTGGGATATTCCTGACTCTAACCTTTGTCCTCCCATTCCGGGGCGGGCAGATTACGTACACTATATTGCCGATTTACTGGCTGCCGACCATAAAGAGATCCCGACAGGAGCTTCCGTAACTGGATTGGATATTGGCGTAGGAGCTAATCTTGTATATCCTTTAATTGCTCATCAATCATATGGGTGGACCATGCTGGGGACGGATATCAACCGGGAATCCCTGGAGAATGCAAAACGGATTTTGCAGCATAATCCAAATTTATCTTCGAGTATTCAAGTAAAGCAGCAGCCCAATCCGGCTCATATCTTTAAAAATATTATAGGCAGTAAAGATCGGTTCACTTTTTCAATGTGCAATCCTCCTTTTCATGATTCTGAAGAGTCTGCTATAAAAGGAAATGTGAGGAAAACAAAGAATCTCAACAAATCAAAGACTCAGAAAGCTCATTTTAATTTTGGTGGTCAGCAATCTGAATTATGGTGTGAAGGAGGTGAATTGGCCTTTATCACGAAAATGATTCATGAAAGTGCTTTGTATGCATCACAAGTAATTTGGTTTACCTGTCTGGTTTCTAAAAAAGATCATCTTCATCCGCTAACTTCACTTTTAAAGAAGGCTAAAGCAGCAGAGTTCAAAACCATTGATATGGCCCAAGGCCAAAAAATAAGCAGAATATTAGCCTGGACTTTTATTCCTCAACAAGATCGGAAGGTTTGAGATGTAAAGTGAAAAGTGAATTTTGCTTCGCAAGTGAATGGTGAATTGATAACAGCGTAAACAAATTCATATTCACAATTGACATTTCACATTTAAACTGTTAATAATCTGAAATAATCGGGGTTGTAAATTTCACAACTAAACCAATTGATTCTTTACAATTGACATTCTTCTCTCATATTTAATAAATTTCTGAAAAAAGGCATTGACCATCAATTCAAAAATCACTAATTTTGCACGTTATTTTAAATAGATACAATGCAATTATCAGAACAAGAAATCATTAGACGAGAAAAGCTGACCAAGCTTGGAGAAATGGGAATAAATGCATTCCCTGCGGATGAGTATACAATTACAGACACTACTGAGTCTATAAAACAGGATTTCTCTGAAAATAAACAGGTGAAGATCGCTGGTAGATTAATGTCCCGCAGAATTCAAGGGAAGGCTTCTTTTGCTGAATTGCAGGATTCTACAGGTAAAATTCAGGTATATTTTAACAGAGATGAGATCTGTACTGGAGAAGATAAAACGTTATACAATGAGGTTTATAAGCATCTTTTAGATATTGGCGATATTATTGGAATTGAGGGGGACTTATTCACAACACAGGTTGGAGAAAAAACAGTGTTGGTTAAAAACTTCACCCTGCTTACAAAAGCATTGCGTCCTCTTCCTCAGGCGAAAACAGATGAAAATGGAGTGGTGCATGATGCTTTTAACGATGCTGAGCTAAGATACAGACAGCGTTATGTAGATTTAACGGTAAACCCTCATATTAAAGAAATTTTCGTAAAAAGAACAAAATTGTTCAATGCGATGAGAACATTCTTTAACGATGCAGGATATTTTGAGGTGGAAACACCAATTCTACAGTCAATCCCAGGAGGAGCAGCTGCGAGACCATTTATTACGCATCATAATGCATTAGATATTCCATTATATTTAAGAATTGCTAACGAATTATACCTGAAAAGATTGATCGTAGGAGGTTTTGACGGAGTATATGAGTTCTCTAAAAACTTCAGAAACGAAGGAATGGACAGAACCCATAACCCGGAATTTACCGCTATGGAAATTTATGTAGCTTATAAAGACTACAACTGGATGATGGATTTTACTGAAAAGTTATTGGAATTCTGTGCTACTCAGGTGAACGGAAATGCTGAATCTACTTTTGGTGAGCATCAGATCAGCTGGAAAGCACCATATCCAAGAGTTTCAATGACAGAAGCGATTCAGAAATTTACAGGTTTTGATATCACTGGAAAAACCGAACAGGAATTGTTTGATTTTGCCAAATCAATCGGAATTGAAGTAAATGAAACGATGGGTAAAGGAAAACTGATAGATGAGATCTTCGGTGAAAAGTGTGAAGGAAACTTCATTCAGCCGACGTTTATTACGGACTATCCAATTGAAATGTCACCGTTAACTAAAAAACACAGAAGCAAAGAAGGTCTTACTGAGCGTTTTGAATTAATGGTTTGTGGAAAAGAAATTGCAAATGCATATTCAGAGCTTAATGATCCGATCGATCAGAGAGAGCGTTTTGAAGAGCAGTTGAAACTGGCTGAAAAAGGGGATGATGAAGCAACAGGATTCATTGACGAAGACTTCTTGAGAGCGTTGGAATACGGAATGCCGCCAACATCAGGATTAGGAATCGGAATGGACCGATTGATTATGTTCCTTACCAATAATCCATCCATCCAGGAAGTGTTGTTCTTCCCTCAAATGAGACCGGAAAAAGCTGTGGCTCAAATCGAATTGGGAGAAGATGAAAAAGCAATTCTTGATATTTTAAAATCAGGGGAACAGATTTCTTTAAATGATGTTAAGACGGCAAGTAAGCTTTCAGGGAAGAAATGGGATAAAGCTTCTAAGGTTTTAACTAAAAATAATTTGGTGAAAGTAGAGAAGGTTGATGAGAATGTTTTCATGAAACTAGTGTAATCGAAATTATTTCTATGATATTATATAAAAGCGAGCATTTTGTTCGCTTTTATAGTTTTTTGTTGATTTTTCATTAATTTGCGCAGAATAAAACACACTTTAATGAGAAAAATAATTACTGCAAGTATTGTATTGGTCAGTTCTTTGATCAATGCGCAAATTAACTTAATCTCAGATTCTAATTTTGGAAATAATAGTACAGTTGATTTAGGATCAGATGTTACTGCATTTCTTTCTTACCATTTTTTAAATGACAAGATAATGGTTCAAAATTATGATCTTGCAGATCCAAATCTTACATACTCCAGAATTACTATGCTTAATAATAATGGCAGCTTAGATAGTAATTTTGGTACGGGTGGTTCGTTTCTTTTTCCGAAAAATTACAACGCTAACGATGATGCAGATTTTGTTCATCATCTTACTTCATCGCATCTATTCATGTTTTCTGGTAGAAAATATCTGCATAATGGAACTTTAGATCAGACTTATGGAACGAACGGACAATCGGTAAACTATCATCCATCAGAAATCTATCGAAAAGTACTTCCCAATGGTAAACTAATTATTAGAACCACAAATAATTTTTATCAATGCACGCAGTCAGGGAATTTAGATACGACTTTTGGTACCAATGGAAGTCTTGCAAGTAATAATCTTTTAACAAATTATGGCTATCCAATTTTCGATTATCATCAGGAATTTGTTCCGTTATTTTCGGGTAATTCTGTTTTAGAATACGATGGTTATTTTAGAAAGATGAATTACACAACGGGTTATTATGATACTAATTTCGGTGTAAATGGAAATGCACAATTCGCTGCAGGAAATGATGGTACGATTATGAAATTTCGTGTTTTGAATGACAATTCTTTTATTAATTATTTATTTGATAACAATACTAACTTTTTAACAAAAACATTGTCAACAGGAATGTTAGATAATTCTTTTGGAAATAATGGTAGAATTGATTTGCCAGGTAACATAAGTGCTACAAATTTATTGTACAACCAGGATTTTGCAGTTGTTAATGAAAGTAATTATATTATTCCTGTTTTCGATGATAACTTTCCGAAAAAGATGTATCTCGTCAATTTCAATAATAATGGATTAAGTACATTAAACAGTCAGAATCTCTTAGATACAGGAATTACCACTGCTATGGTTAATCCTGATGACAAAGTATTTATTTCTGTAAAAGATGGCTACCTCTACCTTTTTGTAAATCCCAGGTTTATCAAAAGATATTTAATTTCAGTCAATACTTTGAGTATAAGTGAAAATGTAAACAAGACTGACGAAATTAGTTTTAACAATCCTTTTAAAGATGAATTACATTTCAAAACCACAGAAAAAATAAAATCTACAGAAATGTATGATGAAGTTGGACGATTGGTATTAAAAAATGTAGGACAAAAAGATAACAATACTTCTGCGCTTCCAAAAGGAGTTTATACTATCAAAATAACCAAGGAAAATGGGCAGGTGATTTCTAAAAAAGCAATTAAGAATTAAAAACATCTTTAGAAACAATAAATAATTTCAAAATTGACTATGTTATCATTAAAAATGGGATAAAGCTTCTAAGATTTTAACTCAAAATAATTTGGTGAAGTTCTTTTGTGAGATTGGTTAAATTTAGTTTACATAATAGAAATCCTCTGCATTTTTGCAGAGGATTTTTTTATTGAAAGAGATCTGTTATTTTTTTAATTTACTGAAAGAAAACATCAGATAAAAGAGAAAAGGCAATATGAAGAGCGATCCCAGCATCAAAGCCCAACCCAGTGCTGAAATTGTTTTTGGAGCAGCGATATGTTCCAGCAGTGACAGATGTTGCCCATTTCCTAGTAGAATGATATCCGGATTATGCTGATACGTTGCCGCCACTAAGATCATAATCACCTGAAATCCCGCCAATGCACGTACCGGAAGTAATTTTCGGTTTTTCATCGCACGGAAAATTAATCCTAAAGCAACGGTAGCAAAAGAAATAGCCATGATACCCAATGGTTTTGAGAAAACCCATGTTATCAAAGGAATATCAAATAAATACGCTGTTAAAAATACCAAAGCTCCTGTTAAGACTACAAAGATCATGGTCTGTTTAGATTTTTTGATCATTAATGTCAGATCCAGCTTATCACGGGTTTCTCTTAATGAAAAAATAGACGCCAGATAAGCACAAAGGGCAACTGTAAATAGACCTACCGCAACGCCAAACCAGTTCAGCCAGCTGAAAATATATAAATCTAAAAAAGTTTTAGCATCTGGATTGATAGACTGTGAGACGGTAGCTGCAGCAATGAGTCCTAAGAAAAAAGGAGTTAACAGACTTGCATAGTAAAAGATTTGAGTATATAAAATCTGCCAGTCATCTTTCACTGCGTCATAATGCCTGAAGGTGAAAGCAGTTCCTCTTGCAATAATCCCCAAAAGCATCAGAACTAGAGGAATATGGAGATAAGTAGACATTGTGGTGTAAATCTCCGGAAATCCTACAAAAAGAATAACAATGGCGATAATCAGCCACATATGATTCGCTTCCCAAACAGGTGCGATGGATTCATACATAATCTCCTGTGTTTTATGACGCGCCTTTTTAGAAGTGAAAAGTTCAACAATTCCCGCTCCGAAATCAGCTCCGCCTAAAATAAGATAAAGACACATGGAAAGCCAAAGAAAGCCTATAACAACGTAAATCATAATTCTTTGTTTTTAGTTTTAAACTGAATATCGGTAGGGTCATAAAGTTTGGGTACCATCTTTATCTGTCTTCTCAAAAGGAAAATAATGATCAATGATAAAGAAACAAAGATAGCGGTGAAAAAGTAGAAGGAATACTGAATTCCCGGCATTGGTGTAACCGCATCTATGGTTCTCATCACACCGTAGATAATCCAGGGCTGCCGTCCGACTTCCGTTACTGTCCAGCCTGCTTCCAAAGCAATATATCCAAATGGAGTAGCAAAAAGAAAAGTTTTTAGAAGCCAGTTTTTAGAAAGCCATTCTTTCCTGAAGAAAAAAGCATATAAATAGATGCTTCCGATACCTATCATCACCACACCAAAGAAGATCATGATTTGAAAAGAGTAGTGAACTACAGCAACGGGAGGCCATTCATCTCTCGGAAAATCATTCAGTCCTTTTACTTCAGCATTGAAATCATTGCTTACCAGGAAGCTTAATACTTTTGGAATCTTAACCGCATATTTTACCTCTCCTTTCGATTCATCGGGAATACCACCAAGAATGAATGGAGCACCTTTTTCAGTTTCAAAATGAGCTTCCATTGCAGCAAGTTTAATAGGTTGTCTTTTTGCTACTGATTTAGCGGCTACATCACCGCTTAAAGGCGCTCCGAATGCACCAATCAATGCAAAACCGGCAGCAATTTTAAACGCCTTGGTATGAAACTCCACATTTTTTTTACGCATTATTAAATAAGTATGAACTCCGGCTACTACAAATCCTGTAGCACAAAATGCGGCAACAGTCATATGAAGCGCCTGCGGAAACCAGGCTTCGTTAAACATGGCTTTAATAGGATCTATATTAACGTACTGTCCATTAATATAATCAAACCCTGAAGGTGAATTCATCCATGCGTTGGCAGCAACCACCAAAATTCCTGAAGCCAGTCCACTTAACCCTACAAGAAATCCACAGAACCAATGAAACCATTTGTTAAACTTATCCCAGCCATACAGGAAAAAACCTATTGCAATAGCTTCAATAAAAAAAGCAGTTCCTTCTAAAGAGAAAGGCATTCCGAAAATAGGTCCGGCGTGTTTCATAAATCCAGGCCAGAGAAGTCCGAGTTCAAACGAAAGCATGGTGCCTGATACCGCTCCGGTGGCAAAAAGAATAGCTACACCTTTGCTCCAGGCTTTTGTAAGACCTTTATAAACTTCGTTATTGGTTTTAAGGTATTTCCAGTGGGCAAAAGCCATTAAGAAGGGCATCACCATTCCTACGCAGGCGAAAATAATGTGAAAGCCAAGAGATAGGGCCATCTGCGCACGCGCTGCAATGAAATCATCCATAATATCAATTTTTGGGTACATAAATTTACGTATAAATTATGGAGGGCTGATATGATTTAAAACAGCTGTTATTTGGGATAGATAATAATTTATATGTGTTAAGCTTGGATGATTCCGCTAAAAAACAGGTCTCTTTACAATTTCTTATGAATTTGCCGCTGAAATGAAAAGAGAGTATGATGATAAGATTCTAAAAGTTATTTGAAAATAAATAGTGATATAAATCATTTAAAACGAAAAAAAAAGATTTTGAAAAGGCTGAAGTTCGTTTGTAAAGGAACTGTCAGTAATTATGCAGGGCAAAGTCTGTTTTTTGGATTAAAAACAATACTTTTTTGACATATTTTAACTTTCATAAGTCGAAAAAAATCACGATATTTGTAGGTATTTGCATTAGGCAAATTTATTAATTTTTATATGAGTCAAAAACAATATACAGCTAGTAGTATCCAGGCATTAGAAGGCATGGAACACGTTCGATTAAGACCATCTATGTACATTGGTGATGTAGGAGTAAGAGGTCTTCATCATTTGGTTTATGAGGTAGTAGATAACTCTATTGATGAGGCTTTGGCAGGGTATTGCGATACCATTTTGGTAACCATCCATGAAGGAGAGAGTATTTCTGTAAAAGATAACGGTAGAGGAATTCCTGTAGATTTTCACGAAAAAGAACAAAAATCTGCTTTAGAGGTTGTAATGACTAAGATTGGAGCAGGAGGAAAATTTGATAAAGATTCTTACAAAGTATCCGGGGGGCTTCACGGAGTTGGGGTATCGTGTGTGAATGCACTTTCTACTCTATTGGTAGCTACAGTAAGCTTAAATGGTAAATTATATCAACAAAAATATTCAGAAGGAAAAGCACTGGCAGATGTTGCTGAAATAGGAACTACGACGGAAAGAGGAACAGAAGTGTTCTTCCAGCCGGACGGTACTATTTTTCAGGAAACAGTTTACAATTATGATACGCTTGCCACAAGATTACGTGAACTGGCTTTCCTTAATAAAGGGATTACCATTACACTTGTTGACGAGAGAAATCCTAACGAAGACGGATCATTTCCTGGAGAAGTTTTCCATTCTGAGGGAGGATTAAAAGAGTTTGTTGAATATATCGACGGAAACAGAGAGTCTATCATGGAGAATGTAATCTTCATGGAAGCAGAAAGAGATGATATTCCGGTTGAGGTTGCCATGCGTTATAACACGTCATTCAGCGAAAACCTTCACTCGTATGTAAACAATATCAATACCCATGAAGGGGGAACTCACTTAGCAGGTTTCAGACGTGCTTTGACAAGAACCCTGAAAAAATATGCAGATGATTTAGGAATTCCTCAGAAAGAAAAAGTAGAAATTACCGGTGATGACTTCCGTGAAGGGTTAACCGCTGTAATTTCTGTGAAAGTAATGGAACCTCAGTTTGAAGGTCAGACGAAAACGAAATTAGGAAACTCTGAAGTTTCAGGAGCGGTTGACAAAATTGTAGGAGAAATGCTTACCAACTTCCTGGAAGAAAACCCTAATGAAGCAAAAATTATTGTTCAGAAAGTAGTTTTAGCGGCAAAAGCAAGACAGGCAGCGAAGAAAGCTCGTGAAATGGTTCAGAGAAAATCGCCAATGGGCGGTTCCGGACTTCCTGGAAAATTATCTGACTGTTCATCAAAAAGCCCTGAAGAATCTGAATTGTTCCTTGTAGAGGGAGATTCCGCAGGTGGAACGGCAAAACAGGGTAGAGACAGACATTTTCAGGCAATTCTTCCTTTGAGAGGTAAGATTCTGAACGTTGAGAAATCTATGCTTCATAAAGTATATGATAACGAAGAAATTAAAAATATCTATACCGCTCTTGGTGTTTCTGTTGGGACAGAAGAAGACAGTAAAGCACTGAATATGGCTAAGTTGAGATATCATAAAATAGTTATCATGACCGATGCTGATATCGATGGATCTCACATTTCTACACTGATTCTTACTTTCTTCTTTAGATTTATGAAGGAGCTTATTGAAAACGGCTATATCTATATCGCACAACCTCCTTTATACCTATTAAAAAAAGGGAACAAGAAAGTTTATGCCTATAATGAAAAAGAACGTGAGCAGTTTACCCTGGAATTATCTCCGGATGGTAAAGGTGTTGAGGTACAGCGTTATAAAGGTCTTGGGGAAATGAATCCTGAACAGCTTTGGGAAACAACCCTAAACCCAGAACACAGAATCCTAAAACAGGTAACCATCGATAATGCAGTGGAAGCGGACAGTGTTTTCTCTATGTTGATGGGAGATGAAGTTCCGCCAAGAAGAGAATTTATCGAGAAAAATGCTAAATATGCTAAGATTGATGCATAATTAATCTGGTAATCAATACAAAAAGGCTTCAGTAATGAAGCCTTTTTTTGTGCAAAAAAATAATTTTAACATTTGTTAAGATTTTACTATTTTTGCTTAATTTTAATATATATGATGAAAATACTTTGTATTGGGGCTTTTTCTATCGCTTCAATATATTATGCACAAACCTTTCCGGCTAATGCAATCCCAGAAAACTTAAAGAAAAACGCTGATGCTGTTATCCGAAAGGATTTTACGACAGTACAAATCAATAAAATTGATGAAATAAAATATCAGTACAATACCGTAACGACAGTCCTTAATAAAGATGGCGTGTCGAAAGCCCTGGTTTACATTCCTTATGGAAAAGGGGATCATGTATCTGATGTAAAAGTTACAATATATGATGAATCAGGTAAGAAGGTGAAAAGCTTTTCAAAGTCTGATTTTAGTGATTTTTCAAACAATTCACAAAGTTCATTTTATTCCGACAGTAGAATTTTGGTGTTGCCGTATTCTTCTGTACAATATCCTTATACGGTAGATTTTTCATATACAACTACAAATGAAAATACTGTTTTTATTCCGGACTTTGTTCCATTCTCAACACTTAATACTTCTCTGGAAGAGGCACAGTTTAAACTTATTAATAAATCGGGAATTGAACTCAGAACGAAAACTTACCCCTCTCAATATAATTATGCAAATGTTCAGGAGAGTGGAAGCGGAGATGAAAAATCTTATGTTTATAAAAATGTTGCGGCTATTGATGGACTGTCATTACTTCCACAGCCTGTAAAAATATTACCGAAAGTAAGCTTTTCTTTAACTCAGTTTAATCTCGAAGGACATAAAGGAGGAATTAGCAGCTGGAAAGAATTTGGAAGTTGGTATTATAATAATATCCTACAGCCTGTATCGGTGTCTACACCATCTATTAAGGCTGAAGTTGCATCACTTAATCTTCAGGGATCCACAGAAGAAAAAGTGAAAAAGCTTTATCAGTACATGCAGGGAAAAACAAGATACATATTTGTAGCGTTAGGCATTGGTGGGTGGCAACCCATGCTTCCTGATGAAGTGTACAGAAAAGGATACGGAGACTGTAAAGGTCTTACCAATTACATGAAAACCTTATTGGATGAAGCAGGAATTCCTTCCTACTATTGTGTAATCAATTCAAACCCATCCCAAGTTTTATTTGACCCTGACTTTCCTAAAATGGGTGGTAACCATGCCATCTTAATGGTTCCTACTGAAAAAGGAAATATCTGGCTGGAAAATACATCTCAGCAGATTGCTTTTAATCATCTGAGTTTTTCTACTACAGACAGAAATGTGCTTGCCATTAAAAAAGATGGAATAGAATTTATTAATACACCAAGCTCTTCCGCTGAACAGAATACAGAAAAACAAATGTTGAAGGTGAAAATTAATGAAGATAATAGTATTGATGGCGAAGCACTCATGTCATTTGCCGGAAGCCAGTATGATTATAATTTTGGTTTTGTAAGTCTGTCTCCAACAGAAAAAAATGAAATACTTAAAAAGAAATTTGACGTTTTGAATTTTGAAAAAATTGAAATGAAAAATTTTGTGAATGATAAAGATAATGCTATTGCCAAATTTAATGTGGATTTTAAAGCCGTTAATTTTTCGAAAAAAGCAGGTAGCAGTATGATGTTTAGAGCAGTACCAATATACTCAGGTAATATCTATAAGAATGATGAAAACAGAGAACTTCCATTTGAAATAGGACAGGCTTTTCAGGATGAGTATGATATAGATTTCATCATTCCGAAAAATTATAAGATAGAAGAAATACCGGAAGACTTTAGCCTTAATTCTGAATTTGGAGAGTATACCTTAAAGATTGTAAAAAATGGGGATAATCTTAAAGTCCAAAGAATTATAAAAATAAAAAAAGGAATATACGCAAAGGAAAAATACAATAACTACATGACTTTCAGAAAAAAAATAATGAACATTGATAACACAAAAATTCTAATTACGAAGATCTAACCATGAAAAAAATAATATTATTCATATGCAGCATTATAACTTTTACTGCTTTTAATGCTCAAAAACATGAATTTCTTAACCCTCCTAAATTCAATGAAGCAGATTTATCAAAGCCTAAGTCTTTAATTGATGAAAATGCTCCTGCAGAATTTTTATATAGATCCGAAAGTTTTGTAATTAGTGGTACTTCCGGCGTACTTAGTAAAAGATATTTTTACAGAATAAAAATTTATAATAAAGATAAAGCAGAAAAATGGCTTAATCTTGAAATTCCACTTTTTCAGACTGGCGGAGCTCATGAATATCTTTCTAATATGAAAGCCTCTACCTATAATCTTGAAAATGGCAAAGTAGTTACTACAAAAATTGATAAAGACTCGAGGTATAAAAGTAAAGAAGATGAAAATATTCTGATCGCTAAATTAGCATTTCCAAATGTTAAAGATGGCTCAGTATTAGAGTATAAATATGAAATTGAATCTCCATTCTTATTTTCCATCCCGGGAATGATTATAGAAGAAGATATTCCGTCCTTATATACTGAATATGTTTTAAATACACCTATTAATGTGCTGTATAATATAAATTATGTAGGCGCAATTAATCCAAACTATAAACTAATTGATGAAAGTCATGCAAATGATATACAGTATAAAACGTATAAATTTGGGTTTGATAACGTGAAAGGTTTTAAAACAGAGAAATTTGTAAATAACGATAGAAATTACAGAGGTAAAATAAGTGCAGAATTGCATTCCACTACCTTTTCAGGTAATGTTCAGCAATATTCTATGTCATGGGAACAGATTCGTAAAATGCTTTATGAAAATAAGAGTTTTGGGGGACAATTAGAAAAAACAAAATTGGCAAAAGAAAATATGCCGGCAGATGTTTTGAACATGAAAAATAATACTGAAAAAGCAAATGCAGTATTCAAATATGTAAGAGATACCTTTACATGGAATAAAAAAAGAGGTATTGGAACGGAAAATGGTTTCAAAAAACTTTTAGAAACCAAAAGTGGTAATGCAGCAGATATCAACCTATTCCTAGTCTTGATGTTGAGAGAAGCCGGATTAAAAGCTGAACCTCTGGTTATTTCTACCGTAGATAATGGATTAATTAATATGGCATTTCCAGATGCTTCAAAATTAGATTTCGTTATTGCTGCTATAGAAAATAAAGACGGCTACCTTTTATATGATGCGACTTCTAAACAGTCATCATTAGACGAATTACCTGCAAGAGACTGGAATCAATATGGCATTATATTTTCAAAAGAAAGTGCTAAACAAATTCAAATGGTGAATTCTAAATCCAGTTTTCGTTATCTGAATGCTGACGTAAAAATTGATGATAATGGATCGATTACAGGGAATTATAGTGAAAAAAATAAAGGAACATTTGCAATGCTGGCAAAAGAAGTTTATGATGAAAATGCAGATAAGTACAAAAAACAGTATAAAGAAAATTTTGATGTTGATTTTACTGACATTAATTCTAAAGTATTAGATAATGGAGAATTTGAAAGCACAATGAAATTTTCATCAGAAAACTTAATTGATAGAGTCGGAAAGAAAATGATCATCAATCCAATGCTCTTTTTAAGTAAAAACTCTAATGAATTTGATCAGACTGGGGAAAGAAAGTACCGTATAGATTTTATTACTCCATATACTAAAGTAAAAAAAGTAATATTAGAAATTCCAGAAGGGTACACTATTGAAGAAATGCCTAAAAATAAAAGAATTGTAACAGAAGATAAAGAAATAGAGTACAGCTATGCAGTAGAGCAAAAAGGAAATAAGCTGGAGGTAACTTCAACAACAAAAATCGCCAGCCCGGATTATCCTAAAGAATACTATCCTGCATTCAAAAAAATATGGGAAACCGCTTCTAAAAATGAAAACCAGGTAATAAGCCTTATAAAAAAATAACTTTTGATCTAAAGCACAGCTTTATTTGCATTAACATTAAATATATTTAAAACCATTCATCTTTTGAATGGTTTTTGCATATGTATAGAAAATAGTAATTATGAAAAATACGACTGCCGTTCTTGCGCTTTCCTCCTTCTTTATTTTTTCAGCATGTAAAAAATCGGATCATAATCAGCCGGCCAATACAGCACAAACTGAGCAGACAACTCAACCTGAGAAGTTTGAAGTAGACTCCGTTAAAGTAGATGACTCCATTAAAATAGGTAAATTCTTAAGCCTAAGATATACGTCTAAACTTCTTGTTTTTCCTGGGTTAAAAGACCAAAAGCTTTTGGACAGCATTTATTTGAATCATAAAGGTAGCAGAGATTTTTCTAAAAAAGGTTTGCAGGCTTATCTGGAAAATGAGAAGAAACAATATTTCACTTCAACAGAGAAGGATACTAAGGACTTTATTTCAGATATCACCAATGCTCAAACCTGGTATACAAATTCTGATATGAAACTGGTTTCCAATACCAATGGTTATATGCACATACAATATTCCTCGAATTCGTATATTGGAGGTGCACATGATGAATATGGGTATGCAGAAAGAGTTTTTGATCTTAAAAATAATAGAAAAGTGGAGCTTAAAGACATTACTACTATTTCCAACAGTAAGCTTGAGCCTATTTTAATGAAGAATATAAATAAAGTACCAAGCGGAACGACTGATGAAAAAGGAGAAGTGAAAAACTCAGAGATGCTGTTGGTGGATGTAATTCCGGTTTCAGATAATTTTTATTTTGACGATAAAAACCTGTATTTTCATTACAGTCCTTATGAGATTACTGTTTTTGCTGCCGGAGATATCATCATTCCCGTTTCCTGGGAGGATTTAAAAGGCACTTTAACTCCGGAATTTAAAGAAAGAATGAAAATTAAGTAAATTATTGTTTCCCAATACGGATGCATTTTCTATTTTTGCGGTGATGGAAAAAGTAGCTTTTATTATTAATCCTTTTTCAGCTAAAAAGAATTATCAGCCATTTCTCAATGAATTGAGAAAAAAAGTCAAGGATCCCTTGTACTACATCTCAGAATCTATTCAGGGAACAGACGATTTTATCCAGAAAAATTTCAATGATATTGATATTTTCGTTGCGATAGGAGGCGATGGAACGATTTCTACGGTGGCGAAAAATCTTATCAGTACAGATAAAATTCTGGCGATTTTTCCGGCAGGTTCAGGAAACGGATTTTCCAATGAAACGAAGTTTAGCAAAAACCTTGATGAATTACTTGCAAAGCTTACGGCTAAAAAATCCAGAAAGATTGATACATTTACGGTCAACGGAAGACTTTCTATCAATGTTTCAGGAACCGGATTTGATGGTAAAGTAGTCAAAGAATTTGAAAAAACAGACCGAGGATTTAAAAATTATATTAAAGTTTCCCTTAAAACTTTCTTTAATTACAAGCCGATAAAGGTGAAGTTTACCGATGAGCAGTATCAGAAGTACAATGGAAGATATCTTATGCTGAATATTGCCAATACCCGCCAGTTTGGAAATAATGCGTACATCGCACCCAATGCAAGCAAAAGTGATGGGCTGGTAGATATGGTACTGGTGAAGAAATTCCCATTATCCTATTCCGCTCTTTTTGCCTATAGAATGTTTACTAAAAAACTGAAAGACGATGACTATGTAACGTATCTTCCTGTTTCAGAAATAGAATTTAAGGTCAATACCAAAAATTGGCATCTTGATGGGGAATTTAACAAAATAAAATCACCTATTCATGTAAAAGTATCACCTGCGAGCTTAAATATTCTTATATAATATTTTACATTTTAAAATAATAAGCCCCGGTTTTAGCTAGCTGAAACCGGGGCTTATGTTAACAGATGTTCACTTTACATCTCAAGTTTTTTCTCAATCTCATGAGGATGGTCCAGGCAAAAATGCAATTGCTCTTTATCCAGTTGCTTTTCCCAGTTGGCAACCACTACAGTGGCTACAGAATTCCCGATGACATTTGTTAAAGCGCGGCATTCACTCATGAATTTATCAATTCCCAGAATAAGAGTCATTCCGGCAATAGGAATTTCAGGTACAACAGCCAGCGTTGCTGCCAGTGTAACAAATCCGGCACCAGTAACTCCGGCAGCCCCTTTCGAGCTTAGCATAGCGACAAGAAGAAGCATGATCTGTTTCTCAATAGGAAGATGGATATTCAGTGCCTGTGCTATAAATAAAGAGGCGAGAGTCATATAAATATTGGTCCCGTCGAGATTAAAAGAATAACCGGTAGGTACTACCAAGCCTACAATAGCTCTCGAACAGCCCGCTTTTTCGAGTTTCTCCATGATTCCCGGAAGCGCAGATTCTGAAGAACTCGTTCCCAGCACAAGTAAAAGTTCTTCTTTAAGAAAATAGATAAGCTTAAAAATATTAAAACCATTATACCAGGCAACAGCACCCAATACCAGCACCACAAACAGGGCAGAGGTAATATAGAATGTGCCTACCAAAAATAATAAATTGATAACAGAATGCAGACCATATTTTCCAATTGTGAAAGCCATAGCCCCGAAAGCCCCAATAGGAGCCATTTTCATCAGCATGTGGACAATTTTAAATATTGGAGTCGACAGATCCTGAAGGAATTCTGTTACTCTTTTACTCTTTTCTTTTGTTAACACTAAAGCCACACCCATTAATACAGAAACAAGCAGTACCTGAAGGATATTCTCTCCAATTAAAGGACTGAACAGCGTTTCAGGAATAATATTCATGATAAATCCAGTAAGCGTAGAATCATGAGCTTTTTGCTGATACTGTGAAACATCACCGGAAAGTGTTGCCGGATCAATATTTAACCCCGAACCTGGCTGTAAAATATTTCCTACAACCAATCCTATGATCAAAGCTAATGTAGAAAAAGTAAAAAAGTAGATCATGGCTTTTACGGCAATCCGTCCTACCTTTTTAAGATCCGTCATATGAGCGATTCCTAAAGTAAGAGTAATGAAGATGACGGGTGCAATGATCATTTTAACCAATTTGATAAAACCGTCTCCCAACGGTTTCATTTTTTCTCCTAACTCCGGATAAAATCTTCCTAAACAAATACCGGCAATGATCGCGATAATAACTTGGAAGTAAAGCTGGTGGTATATTTTTTTAGCTTTCAAATGCAATAATTTTTCATGTTTGATTAGCGAAAAATAAGAAAATTTTATCGGGATTCATGACTAAAATCATAAAAATATATTCTCAGCTGATCGACAGCATTTTGAAAAATATTTTATATTTCACCACTCCAATATTTCACCACTCCAATCAGCAGCCCGTTACTAAAACTATCATCTGACAACCAATAAACAAGCTATCATTCAACTGCAACAGAATCATCACCTCTTCCGTCTGCAACAGCCTGAATATTTCCATTAGCATCAATCACAATCATTTCTGTTTTTCCAATGAGTTTAATTTTTTCAACCACATAATTTTTGGTTTTTAGCTCTGCAATAGTTGCTTCAGGAAAATTATTTTCTACTGTTACAGTTTCCGGAAGCCACTGATGATGAAATTTCGGTGCATTGACAGAAATATTGGCATTTAATTTAAAATCTACAATGTCTACAATAGACTGATATACCGAAGTGGGAATCGTAGTTCCACCCGGAGTTCCCACTACCATAAAGGGTTTTCCATCTTTTAGTAAAATAGTAGGAGTCATTGAAGACAGCATTCTTTTATTAGGCTGAATTGAATTCGCTTCGCCACCTACAGCCCCAAACATATTAGGAACTCCAGGCTTTATAGAGAAATCATCCATTTCATTATTTAAAAAGAATCCTGCCCCCGAAACCATTACTTTGCTTCCGTAATATCCATTTAATGTGGTGGTTACCGATGCAGCGTTTCCTTCCTTATCAATTACAGAAATATGCGTGGTTTCAGTGGATTCTTTAGGCTGATTAATAATTTTTCCCACTTCCGAACTAGGGGTTGCCTTATTGAAGCTGAAATTTTTCCATCTTCCTTTAAGATATTCATCAGAAATCAGATAATTGGTTTTGTCGGTGATGAAATCCGGATCGCCCATATATTCAGCCCGGTCGGCATAAGCTCTTCGTTCTGCCTCCACCATAATCTGTACAGCCGGAGTAGAATTCTGCTGGTATTTTTCAAGATTCTCAAAACTCGCCATTCTGAGCATTTGAGCCAGAAGAACTCCACCGCTGGATGGTAACGGCATAGAAACTACCTTATTTCCTTTATAATCAAATTCCAGTGCCTTTCTTTCGGCCACTTTATAATTTTTTAAATCTTCAATCGTTATAATCCCATTTCCTCTTTTCATTTCAGCAACCAAAAGAGCAGCTGTTTTTCCTTCATAAAACCCTTTTGCTCCCAATTTCTGAATGAGTTTCAGTGTTTCTGCCAGTTCTTTCTGAACCAGAATGTCGCCTGCTTTCCACGGCGTATCTTTCACAAAAATAATAGAAGATGAATTATGTTTCCGGAAGCTTTCTTTGTGGGTATTAAGCATATCAGCTTCTTTTTCTGTAATGGCAAAGCCCTGTTCGGCCAGATCAATTGCAGGCTGGATAATTTTATCCATAGGAAGTTTAGCATATTTCAAAGTGGCAAAAAAACCTGCAATACTTCCAGGAATTCCTACTGCTAATCTTCCGTTTTGAGATAAATCAGTATTGGCTTTTCCTGTTTTATCAATATACATATCCCGGGAGGCCTTCTTAGGGGCCGTTTCCCGGTAATCCAGCGTAAATTTCTCACCTGTATTTTTCACTCCCACCAAAAAGCCGCCGCCGCCAATATTTCCGGCCTGAGGATATACCACAGCCAGCGCATATTGAGTGGCAATAATAGCATCATACGCATTACCGCCCATCTTCAATATTTTTGCTCCTGCTTCGCTTGCCAGGGGATGGGCAGATACCACCACACCTTTATTTTTTACTTTAACTTCCTTTACGATGTTGATGTCAGTAAACTGAGCCCAATAAAAATTACCTGCTAAAAGTACGGCAGCAATAAAAATCTTTTTCATACCATTGAGTTTAAAGAACAAAAGTATATATTTTTTTAATGAGAATCACGGGGATCATCATTAAACCTATATTTCGATTTTTATCATAGTATAGGTTATTGAATTATATTGCCGACATAGTTGTTCGTTTATAATGAATAGGAAATTATTTTTAAGTTTAAATGAGAAAAAATTATTGGCAAATTTTATTTTGTATAAATAAAAAAAGGATGGCTTTTAGATAACCTCTTTTTAAGGCTGTAAATGAGAGTATTTTTTTAATGATCCTTTTTTTATTATGATTAGCATGATTTTTTTACTTTTGTACAATTCTAAAAAAGTGTAAAAATGGAATCCTATACGGAAAAAATATTGATTACAGGTGCCCTTGGACAGATCGGCACCGAACTTACAAACAGACTTGTTGAAATCCACGGCGCTGAAAATGTAGTGGCTTCAGGACTGGATAGATGGCAGAAAGGAATAACTTCTGCAGGATATTACGAAAGAATGGATGTTACCAATACCCAATTGGTAAAACAGGTGATTAAAGACTATGAAATTACAACAGTCTACCATTTGGCATCCCTTCTGTCAGGAACATCAGAAAAGCAACCTATTTTCGCATGGAAATTAAATCTTGAGCCATTGCTTCAATTCTGTGAGTTGGCTAAAGAAGGTTTGCTTAAAAAGATTTTCTGGCCAAGTTCAATCGCTGTGTTTGGAAAAGGAATTCCTAAAGAGAATGTAGCGCAGGATGTTGTTTTAAATCCTACGACAGTATATGGAATTTCTAAAATGGCGGGTGAGAAATGGTGCGAATATTATTTTGATAAACATGGGGTAGATGTGCGAAGTATCAGATACCCTGGATTGATTTCATGGAAAACTCCAGCAGGTGGAGGAACTACCGATTATGCTGTAGAGATTTTTTATGAAGCTGTTGAAGAAGGAAAATATACCAGTTTTATTTCGGAAAATACAGCAATGCCGATGTTATATATGGATGATGCCATCAATGCAACATTGAAATTAATGGATGCTCCAAAAGAAAATGTTACCATCCGTTCTTCTTATAATTTAGGGGGAATGTCTTTCACTCCAAAAGAATTAGCAGAAGAAATTAAGAAAGAAATTCCTGATTTTACGATTGATTATAAACCAGATTTCAGACAGTCTATTGCAGATTCCTGGCCTTCATCAATTGATGATTCCATTGCAAAAAAAGACTGGGGACTGACCTATGATTTTGGGATTTCTGAAATGTCAAAGGACATGATTAAAAATTTGAAAGTTAAATTAAATAAAAATTAGTTACTTAAAGTATTAATTTAAATAATAATTATTTTAACATCTGATTTAATGTTATTTATAAAGTTTATATAGAAAATAGTTTATATGGTATTATTCACTTTTAATGTAATAAATATTGAAGCTGAGCTTAAAAATGGTGTTCAGATCTCTGATGCTGAAAGACTGAAAATTACAGAAGATAATACAAAAGCTATTCTTAGAACTTTAGATATTCATGATAATAAAGCGAGCTTTTTTATTGAGATTTCTCTCACTCAAAAACTCCAGAATCTTATAAAAGCAATTTCATCCCAAGGGCATGAAATTGCTTTTTATAATAAAGATTCAAACCTGCAAGAAATTGAAGAAGCTAAAAAAAAGACGGAAGAATTCTTAGAAAAACAAGTCAGGGGAATTCGTCAGAAAGATGTTAGGCTTCGTCAGGAAGATTTGAAAATGTTAGAATTCAATTACGTTTCCAATATTGATAATGCAGAAATTCTTTTTCCTTTCAAACGCTTACAAAGAAATACGGAGATTACTGAAGAAAACGGGTTGAGTATTGTCCCCGAAAGTATTTCTCCTTACAGCCAGCTGCCGTATAATGATTTTGTATTTCAGATCCTGCCGATGAAGTATTATAAAAATATGGTGTTTGAAACATTGAAGAATGATGATTTTGTCCTGATCTATCTGAACTCTTGGCAGTTTACTGATTTTACAAAATATCCCTTTAAAATTCCTTTCTACAGAAGCTTGTTTTCAGGCAAAAAAATGGAGGACAAATTAGATGCCCTCCTTAGTTGGATGAACGAGAAGGAGATGGCTACTTCCCGTATGAAAGATTATATTTTCTAGATTTTTATTTTATCTTTTCCATCAATACAAATTCCACAAATATTTTCATGAATTAAAACATAACATTTGTGGAGAGAAATATTAAGCCAATTCAAAAAGCGTAATTTCCGGTAAAACCCCAACTCTTCCCGGGTATCCCAATACTCCAAAACCTCTGTTTACATACAGCATTTTTCCTTCACTTTCATAAAGGTCTGCCCATTTTGGATAACGGTACTGAACCGGAGACCATTTTATGTTTTTAAGATCTAATCCAAACTGCATCCCGTGTGTGTGGCCGGAAAGTGTCAGATGAATGTTTGCAGGATGTTTTTTTACCACGTAATCGAAATGGGTAGGGTCATGGCTCATTAATATTTTTGGAGCAGATTCCGGGACTCCTTTAAGCGCGTCATCAATTTTTCCAAATTGAGGAAATGGCTTGAGTCCCCAGTTTTCAACACCAAGAATGTATAACTTCTCACCATTTTTTTCTATGATTCTGTTTTCGTTTCTCAGCATATCAAAACCGGCCTGTCTTTCATATTCAATAAGAGTATCCAAATTTTTTTTCTTCGCGTCTAATGAAGTCCAGGTTACATAATCTCCATAATCATGATTTCCCAGCACGGCAAATTTCCCATCTTTAGCTTTTATTTTTGAAAATAAAGGAATGAAGGGTTTAAACTCATCAGCAACATTATTCACCATGTCACCAGTAAACAATACCAAATCGGGGTTTTGCTCATTAATTAAGTCAATGGCATGCTGCAGCTTGGCTGGATCAGAAAAACTGCCGCTATGGACGTCCGAGATCTGGATGATTTTATAGCCCTTAAAACTCTTTGGAAGATTACTAAAGTTTATTCTAACCCTTCTCACTGTGTGTCTGTATTTTCCAAACGTAATTCCATCAATAAATAATGCTGAAAGAACACCTCCTAAACCAAGTCCCATGATGCTTAAAAACTTTCTTCTTTCCGGGAAAAAGTTTTCTGAAGATCCTGTCAATCCTACCAGATAGCTTCCTGTTCGGTAAATATCTTCAATCAGTAAAAACAGAACAACGAAAATTTTAGGCAGAATAAAAATAACAAACAGGGAAATCATCAGATGGATTCTGAAGGGATTTCTGTCTGACCTCTGAAAATGGGTCATTTCATAAATGAAAACTCCATAAATAGCCAAAGATATAACACAGTAGCCTAATCTGATCCATGAATTATCAGTTAACGTTCTTATTGCCTGATAGATATAGGCTTCAAGAACAAAGAAGATAGCTGTAATGAATAAAAAATTTTTTTGCATAATTATATGTAAAAAGCACAAAGAATAATTCCCTGTGCTTTTTATATTTTTTGTTAATTAAAATATTTTTAAGGAAATCTATAAACGATAGCATTGATGTTCATACCGGCACCTACCGAAGTCATCACAATGTTACCTTTATCTTTAAACGATTGACCTGCCATTTTTCCTTTAATTATTAAATCAAACATAGTAGGAATAGTCGCTACAGAAGAATTTCCAAACTCCTGAATTGTCATGGGTGAGATCGAGTGGTCGTACTCCTTTACATCATAAAGTTTGTGAAGTCTCTCAATCATCGCATAATCCATTTTAGCGTTAGCCTGATGGATGAGTATTTTATTGATATCCTGAATAGAAAGGCCAGCATCATCAATAGTTTCTTTTATGGCTACAGGTACATTTTTAAGGGCATACTCATAGATTTTTCTTCCCTGCATTCTTACGAAAAGACGTTTTTGGTCAGCCTCTGCGTTGATGGAAGAAGCATTTTCCAGGTAACACAATTCCGGACCGTTGTCGCAGATTGTATTGTGGGAAATAATTCCTACGTTCTCATCTTCAGTAGCTTTTACTACGACAGCACCAGCACCGTCAGCAAAGATCATTCTGTTTCTGTCGTGTGGATCTGTAACACGGCTTAATGTTTCAGCGCCAATTACAAGGATTGTTTTTGCTACCTTAGCTTTAATCAGATTGTCGGCTAAAATCATAGCCTCTACCCAGCCCGGGCAACCGAAAATCATATCATAGGTGATGCACTTTCTGTTTTTTATTCCAAGCTTATTTTTCACCCTCGCTGCCATGTTGGGCATGAAGTTTACATATCCATCTATCGTAACTTCTCCGAAATTACTGGCATAAATAATATAATCCAGTTCCTCTCCGTCTACTTTTGCATCTTCAATGGCAATTTTCGCAGCTTCGTAACCGATTTGCGAGTTGGAAAGATCCTCTTCTATGAACCTTCTGTTCTCTATCTCTGTAATCTCTACGAATTTTGAAATAATTTCTTCAGCTGGTTTTTCGATTTTCACTCCATCTTCTGTATAAAACTCAGAATTCATGAAAAAGTCTCTACCAATAACTCTATTAGGAATATAGGATCCAGAACCAATAATGATTGTATTCGGCATTCGTTTATTTGATTTTTTTTAAAGAGGCAAAGTTAATAATTAATATTAATAACGAAAAATTAAAAATATTATTAAATTTGCAAAACTTGTATTGTACAATTATGAAAAATAATCCGTCCTTAAAAGGCTTACTTGTTGCAGTTGTGGCGTTTATCGTTGCCTTTGGGATCTACTTCCTTTTTTTAGCAAAGAAAAATTATTTTCTGGTAGACAACCCTACACCCAATACGTACTATTATAAGATTAATAATGGCTCTGAAGGCATTATTTCTTCAGGCCAGTATGTGCGCGTAGATCTGAAACAGGGAAAAAACTCTATTAAAGTTTTCGACCAGAATAAGAAAATGCTGTATGATTCTGCATTTGAAGTTAATAAAATTCGCGGGCTTTTAAACATAGCTCATCAGGATTATTATATTAACCGCCAATATTATGGGTATAATCTTAAAAAAGATTCATTACTTTTGAACCTTGATAAAACCGTTATTGACGGGAAAGAATATTTTGGAGGCGCAAAGCACTTCAATAAACTCTACACTGAAGATTTTTACTATAATGTAGATGAAGATTATGACCAGCTTATCAAAAATATACAGCAGGTAGAATCAAGATCGAAGATTTTTAGAAAGCAAGATTACCTTAATTATTATAAAGAATATTATAAGTTTTGACAAAAGATATCAACCAAGTAACTCCCTACAATTCTGAAGCTCCTAAAAAGAGCCAGGTAGAGGATATGTTCGACAACATTGCACCCAAATATGACCTTTTAAATCATGTTTTATCCATGAAAATTGATGTTTTATGGAGAAATACACTGGTCAAATGGATGAAAAATGACAACCCTCAAGAAGTGCTGGATGTGGCTACAGGAACGGGGGATTTGGCCATTACAATTGAAAAAGGAACCAATGCAAAAGTAATTGGTTTAGATTTATCGCAACAAATGTTAAATGTTGGCGTTATTAAAATAAAAAAACTTAATTTAGACGGCAAAATTTCCATGCAAAAGGGGGATGCAGAGAATTTACCTTTCGAGGAAAATAGATTTGATGCGGTGTCTGTTGCGTTTGGAGTGAGGAATTTTGAAAATCTCAGAAAAGGTTTAGCAGAGTTAAGAAGAGTAGTTAAAGATAACAAAAGTGTTTACATACTTGAGTTTTCAAAGGTTGAGGGGTTTTTAGGGCCATTTTATATGTTTTATTTCAAAAACGTATTACCTGCCATCGGCAGATTGATCTCTAAAGATAATAGGGCATACACATATCTTCCGGATTCTGTAAATGCATTTCCTTTCGGGGAGAAGATGAAGCAAATTCTTTTGGATACAGGATTTAAGAAAGTTGAATATAAAAAACTAAGTTTAGGTATAGCCACAATTTATAAAGCAACAAAGTAACCTATGAATAAATTTTTATTAAAAGCACTGGTTTTAGCCTCAGTTAATATTGCCATTTTTGCAGATGCGCAATTCAGAACCCGAAACAGAATGGATAAGTTGGAAGATTTCGACGAACAGACATTTAGTTGGGGTTTTTATTTGAATGGCAACAAACTAGACTATCGTATTGTCTTAAACCCGAGATACGGTATGAATGGTAACCAGAATCTTGTTACATCTAAAGCAAGTTACAGTTTTGGTGCCGGTCTTATCGGTAAATGGAGACTGAGCGATTACCTGGATCTAAGAATGGAACCAGGCTTACAATTTGCTCAGAGGCAATTGACTTTTAATACACAGTCAAATGACCAGTACGCTGCCGGAACTTTGACAAATCCTGCTTTCGTCCCAATTCCATTAACGGAAAAAGATAAAGTAAGAGAAATCAAGTCTACTTTGGTGGATGTTCCTGTATTGCTGGAACTTCATGGCCAGAGGTGGTACAACTCACGACCGTATGTAGCAGCGGGGGTGAATTATATTGTCAACCTTCAGTCGAATTCAGACTCTACGGATGATAATATGCAGCAGGTTTTCAGATCTACAACGCATAACTTTGCATGGTCTGCTGAAATGGGAATCCAGTTGTATTTCAATAAATTTAAACTAACTCCTGCCATCAGAGGAACATTCTTTATGAACAACGAAAAAGTGGCAGATAATGCGACAACACCTCCTTATTGGACGTCTGCAGTATCTACATTACAGACCAGAGCTGTATTCTTCATGTTGAAATTCGAGTAAAAAATAGGACTTAAAATATAAAGGAGGTGCATTTGTACCTCCTTTTTTGTATAGATATCAAAATATAGAGCGTTTTATTTTTATTAATGTCAATATTTTTTTATTTTTGCTATTAGTTAGAATATACAAAACCTGAAATGCTTCAAGATTTAGAAAACAATTTTTCAGAATTAGAAAAAAAGATTTGGAATTTACAAAAGAATTATAAAAGTCTTGCTGAAAAATTATCAGAACTAAATGTTGAACATGAAGATCTGAAGAAGAAATATGATGAGGAGAGACGGAAAAATCAGGTATTAGCAGAAGAACAAAAAAATATAAAACTTTATTCAGCAATATCAGGAAATCCTGAACACAATAGGTTGATGAAAAATCATATTAACAGATTAGTGAAAGAGATTGATTTCTGTATTGCTCAGCTTCAAAACAGTGGATTATAATGGAGGTAAGAAGAATAACCGTAAACATTGCTGGAAGAGTATATCCGCTGAACGTGCCGGCAGCAGAGGAGGAAACTTTGCGTAAAGTAGGGAAGCAGATAGAGAATATGATTAAAGATTTTGAACAAAACTTCGATGTTAGAGATAAACAGGATGCTTTGGCAATGTGTGCCCTTAAACTGGGGACCAACGCAGAAGTAGTTTCTCTCAATTACGAAAAAAATATACATTCAACCAATGAGAGATTAACTAAAATTAATCAATCACTGGATGAAAGCGGGAAATAGATATCTTTTCCCCAAAGTTCTGCCTACAATAGTTCTAACACATTTAAGGTAAACTCAACGCTAAGCAATAACCGAACAAATGTCCATTGAATGGCGTGCCGGATTCCCGGATTACAGACAGTGGAAATCAGTTCAAATCGTGTTGATTAGGAGTTTACTCTCAATCCCTGAATTATTGTGGGCTTTTTTTATGTAAAATATGATTATGATGACAATTAAAACTCAATATATATTATGACAACAACCGCTATTATTATAAGCGTGATCTGCTTAGTAGTAGGTGCCGTTTTAGGGATGTTATTCTCTAAAAGTTCATTGAATACTAAAGCTAAATTTATTATAGATGATGCCAAGAAAAATGCCGAAAATTTAATAGAAAAAGCGAACGTACAAGCTGAATCCATAAAGAAAGAAAAAAACCTTCAGGCCAAAGAAAAATTCCTTGAATTGAAATCTCAGCACGATGCAGACATTCAGTCCAGAGAAAGAAAAATGCAGGAAGGAGAGAAGAGAATCAAAGACAAAGAGAACAAGGTAAATGATGAGCTGAGTAAAACAGGAAAACTTGAAAAAGACCTGGATAAGCAGATTGCTGATTATGCCAAGAAAAATGAAGCGCTAGACAGAAAGCAGCAGGAATTAGACTCTATTACCAATAAAAAGGTCGAAATTCTTGAAAGAATATCTAATTATAGCGCTGAAGAAGCTAAAGCTGAATTGGTAGAATCTATGAAGGCAGAAGCTAAAACCAGAGCTCAGGCACATGTACAGAGCATCATGGAAGAAGCGCAGCTAAACGCTAAAAGTGAAGCCAGAAAAATTATCATTCAGACGATTCAGAGAATTGGAACGGAGCAGGCTATTGAAAATTCAGTATCTGTTTTCAACATCGAATCTGATGAAGTTAAAGGTAGAATTATTGGTAGAGAAGGTAGAAATATCCGTGCATTGGAGGCTATAACAGGAGTTGAAATTATTGTAGATGATACTCCGGAAGCGATCCTTCTTTCATGTTTTGATCCTGTAAGAAGAGAAATCGCAAGATTATCACTTCACAGATTGGTTACCGATGGAAGAATTCACCCGGCAAGAATTGAAGAAGTTGTAGAAAAAACAAGAAAACAAATTGAAGAGGAAATTATTGAAGTTGGGAAAAGAACTGTTATCGATCTTGGAATTCACGGACTTCATCCAGAATTGATCAAGATTGTAGGAAGAATGAAATACCGTTCTTCTTATGGGCAAAACCTACTTCAACACTCTAGAGAGGTTGCTAATATCGCTGCGACCATGGCTGCAGAATTAGGATTAAATGTAAAACTAGCAAAAAGAGCAGGTCTTCTTCACGATATCGGAAAAGTTCCAGAGCAGGAATCTGAACTTCCTCACGCCTTATTAGGAATGCAGTGGGCTGAGAAATACGGAGAAAACCCTGAGGTGATCAATGCGATTGGAGCTCACCATGACGAAGTTGAGATGACTTCATTATTATCTCCGATTATTCAGGTAGCTGATGCTATTTCTGGAGCAAGACCGGGAGCAAGACGCCAGGTGCTGGAATCTTATATTCAGCGTTTGAAAGATCTTGAGGCTGCTGCATTAAGCTTTGAAGGAGTGTCGAGTGCTTATGCGATCCAGGCAGGTAGAGAATTGAGGGTGATGGTAGAAAGCGGAAGAGTAAATGACGAAACTGCTTCTCAGTTATCATACGATATTTCTGAAAAGATCCAAAATGAACTTACGTATCCGGGACAGGTAAAAGTAACGGTAATCAGAGAAACAAGAGCCGTAAATATTGCAAGATAATAATCGGATCAAGATATTTTATAAAAACCTTTCAAGTAATTGAAAGGTTTTTTATTTTTATCAAAATTTAAAAAATGTCAACGACTGAAATGCCTTTGTCTTCAAAACTGAAATATATTTTTTCAATTCCGGTTATTATTTCCGCGCTGGGATACTTTGTAGACATCTACGACCTTCTCTTATTTGGAATTGTAAGGATTCCTAGCTTAAAAGCTTTAGGGCTTAATCCGGATGCTGACGGTACTTTCATTCTGAACTGCCAGATGGTGGGGCTTTTGATAGGCGGTATTTTCTGGGGTGTTTTTGGAGATAAAAAAGGCAGGCTTTCTGTTTTGTTTGGATCTATCTTAGTATATTCTCTAGCTAACATAGCCTGCGGATTCTTACCGTACTTTCCAAAAGAACATTTGGTATATTCCTATGCCGGATTACGATTTATTGCGGGAATTGGTTTAGCAGGAGAATTGGGAGCCGGAATTACACTGGTTTCCGAAAGTCTTCCTAAAAATTTAAGAGCAATAGGAACTTCAGTGGTTGCAGGTTTCGGACTGATGGGCGCGGTGGTTGCCCAATTGACGGTACAATTGGCAGGCGGATGGAATATTTCCTATATCATCGGTGGAGTACTGGGTATTATGCTCCTGTTTCTCCGGATCAGTGTTTCAGAATCCGGGATTTACAAAAAAATAGACCATCAATCTGTTTCTAAAGGGAATTTTCTGTCTTTTTTCACTAATAAGGACAGACTCATACGATACCTGAAATGTATTGCCGTAGGATTGCCTACCTGGTATTGTATCGGGATTCTGGCGGTATTAGCCAATCAATTTGCTCCTGAAATGGGAATAAAGGAGATCAACCCGGGTAAAGCAATTATGTGGGCTTATGTGGGGATCTCTGTCGGTGATCTGTTAAGTGGCTTTATCTCTCATCTCTTGAAATCCAGAAAAATGGCTATTTTTTATATGCTGGCTTTTACGTTGATTGGTGCAGCTATAATGCTTTTCGGGAATACAGATACGGAAACCAAATATTATATCTTTTGTGTCTGGCTTGGATTGGGAACAGGCTATTGGGCGATGTTCGTTACGTTGGCAGCAGAACAGTTCGGAACCAATATACGGAATACTGCTACCACAACCGTTCCCAATATGGTAAGAGGGCTGGTTCCTGTAATGATTTTCTCTTTTGATCATCTTAAAAACAACTTTTCTGTCGTCATAAGTGCAGCAATTGTGGGAGCTGTTGTTTTTGGGTTGGCTTTCTATTCATCTTTTACCATTTCAGAAACTCATAATAAAGATCTGGATTTTACTGAATAGATAAATTAATAATAACGGAATATGTTTTTTATATTAATTCTATAATTGATAAAATAATCATAATAAACTAAAAAAATGAATGATCATTTATGCTTTAGATAATAGATATTTGTTTAACTTTGGGAAGTAACTAAATTATAATTAATATTAAAAATCAAAATCTATGGCAAACAACATGTTTAAAAACGCTAAAAAATTAAAAAAAGAAGATCTTAAAAACATTGTAGGAGGAATCGGTAAAATTAAGCCGGATTTATCTTTATGCGGATGCAGCTGTTCAGGTGCTGTAACAGGTCCTGATTATTGCTCAACGTATATCGGATGCCCACAGGTATACACATGTGGATCTGATATCTAAATAATAGTTGGAAATATAATTCGATGCTTAAATAAAAATACCCCTTTGTTTTCAGAGGGGTATTTTGTTGGATAATAACGAAATTTATTTAAAAAAAACGATTTATTGTAATAACAGACCTTATTTAGTGATATTTTATTTGTTAATTTTTCATCAAAACTGCATTTAATTCACGTGTTATTGGTGTTTTAATTGGATTATTTGTCAATGTCATATTTTTTATTAATTTTGAAAAGTAAGACAAATTATTAACACCTAAAATTAAATCACATGTCAAACACCATTTTAAAAAATGCTAAAAAGCTAAGAAAAAGCGATCTTAAGACGATCGTAGGAGGAATTATTAAACCCGATCTGTCTTTATGCAAATGCAGCTGTACAGGTGCTGTAACAGGTCCTGATTATTGCTCTGCATACATTAGATGTCTGCAGGTACATACTTGTTAAACTATTACATACAATAGTTTTTATTGTAAAAATTAATTTTCACATGCAAATAATAAATAACCCCTTTGAGAGTAAAGGGGTTATTTATTTTATATAACAATTCTTTTTAATAAGATTGGCTTATTTTAGTTAATAATAAATAAAAGACTTCCTATACTTATTGTTATCCAAAGAAGTACAGCAGTTGCCAGCGGTTTTATACCAATGGTTTTTAACGTTTCTATCGAAAGGCTGGAACCGATAAAAAATAAAGTAAGATTAAGACCGGATTTTGCGATATTGGTGATAGTTGTACTAACTGTTTCAAAGGCAGGAAAATAAGTATTCAGTACGATTGCTACAATAAACCATCCTATAAACCAAGGGATTTTAATCTTGGTTTCTTTATTCTTAAAAATAAACATAGTAATCAGAGATACAGGAATGATCCATAAAGCCCGGGCTAATTTTACCGTAGTTGCTGTTTTTAACGCTTCATTTCCATATTTTCCTGCTGCACCAACCACAGAGCTTGTATCGTGAATTCCGACAGCACACCAAAGCCCAAACTGTTCCTGAGATAGATTGAATAGATGTCCGATAGCAGGATACACAAAAAGAGCAACAGAATTCAGCGTGAAAATAATAGCGAGTGCCAGAGAGATTTGCTTGGTGTTGGGTTTTATAATCGGGGAAGCGGCTGCAATGGCACTTCCACCACAGATAGCGGTTCCGACAGAAATAAGATAGGATAATTTTCCCTCAAGCTTAAAAAATTTCCCTAAAAAATACCCCAATACCATAACCGTAACAATGCTCATAACAGTCAGTGTAAATCCTGTTTTTCCTGCCTGGAGCGCTTCATTAAGCTTGAGTCCAAAGCCTAAGCCAACAATCGATATCTGCAGGAGCAGCTGAATATACCGGTGAAGATGCTTTTCAAATGGATTTCCTACACAAACGGCCAGTGCAAAACCTAATGCCAGTGCAAGGGGAGAGGAAACAAATGGAGTAAGACATAAAATAGCCAGAAGGATAAATAATATTTTTTGAGACTTTTCATTCTGAATGAAGTATTTCATCGTATAAAGTTTTGAAATCATTCTTCAAAATTCCGTAATTTATTATTACAAATTATATCGTATTTTGTTATATTGGATAACTTTTGGTTATCAATTATTAATGAATAGAAGTTTAGAAATGAGATGTTAGAACATAAAATAAAGAGTAAAGAGTAAAGAACAAAGAGTAAAGATGCTAAAGATCGGCTATCAATTCAAATATTGCCTAAATACTAAATACTAAAAACCAAATACTAAATACCAACAACGATCAACCAACCACAAATCACACCTTAGACAAAAAGAATCTGATCAGCTCAGATTGTTCGCCTTTTGGAAGGATAAAATGAAAATTTCTCTCAATACTGAAATTTTTAATGTCGATAATAGTTAAGGAATTGTGTTTCAATTCATTTAAAACCGTGCTGATTGATAAGAACGCCATGCAGTCGGAATGCAGAAGATAATTTTTAATGCTTTCGCTGCTTCCTAAATGCATAACAATATTCAGTTCATCCATATGAATACCCTTTTCTTTAAGGCGGTTCTGGATAAACTCCAAAGTTCCTGAACCCTGTTCCCTGAAAATCAAATTTAGTGCATACAAATCTTTTAAAACCAGATTTTTATAGGCCAGTGGATGATCTGTTTTTGCGACCAGAACGATCTCGTCAGGTTTAAAGATTTTATAATCAAAATAAGATGACTGCGACTCACCTTCAATGATCCCCAGATCGATTTTGCCCTGTTTCAAAAGTTCTGAAATATCTTCAGTATTATGGGTAAGGAGTTCAATTTTAATGTCTTTATAGTATGCATTGAATTTTGCTAAAATCTCAGGAAGAATATACTGGGCAACGGTGGTGCTGGCACCAATAATAAGTTTTCCCTTATGCTGTTGATTGATCTGCCCGATCTCGAACTCCATATCCCGGTATAAATTGCGGATTTTTTCGGCATATCCAAACAAAGTTTTTCCGCTTTGAGTGAGCTGGATGGTTGTCCCTTTTCGGTCAAATAATTTGGTGTTCAGCTGATTTTCAATCTCTTTGATATGTTTGGTTACAGCGGGTTGGGAAATGTGCAGTTCTTCCGCGGCTTTTGTAAAGCTCAGTCTGGTAGCAGCGGTATGGAAAACTTTTAATCTGTAATCAAACATGTGTATAAGTATAAATAAATGAACTTAATAAAATTAAACAATTTCCGGAGGTATCAATGAAGCACGAAATATAGAAGTAATCGATTTAAATATAAATCCATATTAATAATCTAAAATCTCAAATTTAAAGTCTGAGATCTAGCATCTATAATTTTTCACCTAATCTCAGACATATTTTTATCCCGATGATTTCCATATCTGCTGTTTTTGGGTTCACCAATTTTTTGTTTCGTATAAATACTGTTGTGTCCGGAAAGCAGATAAGAAACGACGCAGGCAATAGCAATATAGATCCCGGATTCCGCTCCAAACAATTCAATTCCCATCAGGATGCATGCTAATGGAGTATTGGTAGCTCCTGCAAATACAGCAACAAACCCCATACCGGCTAGTAAACCAAATGGAAGTGGGATAAAAAGTGACAGACCGCTTCCAAGAGTTGCTCCAATGAAGAACAATGGGGTGACTTCTCCGCCTTTAAAACCTGCGGCAAGAGTTACGATCGTAAAGATCATTTTTAAAGCAAAATCATACAGGGGAAGCTGCTGTTCAAAAGATTCTATGATGGTGGGAATTCCAAGACCGATATATCTCGTTGTTCCTATGGTGAAAACTGCCGCTGCAACCAGGATACCTCCAACAACAGGACGTAGGGGAGGATACGTAATTTTTGATTTAAAAACTGAACCTGCCCAATGAATACATTTGCTGAATGCCGCTGCGCAGATTCCGAAAGCAATACCTGCCAAAATGCTGTATACAATAGGCATAAACTCAAGTTTCGGAACCAGATCAATATGATAATGGGTGTGTTTTACCTGCCAGAGATCTGTTACATAATCGGCGAATATAGCAGATGCAAAAGCCGGAAAAATAGCATTATAACGGATTTTTCCTATTAAAAAAACTTCCAGGCCAAACACAGCACCTGCCAGCGGAGTTCCGAATACAGACCCAAAACCTGCAGCGATGGCAGCAATAAGGAGTATTTTCCTTTCCTCTTTGTTAAGCTTAAAAGGCTTGCTTAATTGATCTGCAATGGCAGCAGCCATTTGTAGGGCAGTACCTTCACGGCCTGCAGAACCCCCAAAAAAGTGAGTGGCTATCGTTCCCAAGTATACAAAAGGAGCCATCCGGAATGGAATAATTTCTTTAGGATCATGAATGCTGTCAATCAAAAGATTGTTTCCGGCTTCAATATCTTTTCCCAAATGGTAATATAAAAGCCCTATTAAAAAGCTGGCAACCGGAAGAAAAGCGATAAGCCAGATATGGTTTTCCCTGAAATCAGTAGCCCATTGCAGCGACTGCAGAAAGCCTGCAGAAGCCGTTCCTACCAGTAAACCGATGATGATACTGATGCAAAGCCATTTTGCTATAGACGGAATTGCCGGAAATCTTCTAAGGAAAAACCGGGTGTATATTGATGTTGTTTTACTTAAATTTCGTTGACGTTTAAACATAATAATTCCTGATCAGTTATTGTTAATAATCTGTTAATCAGGCGTCATCAGCTTTTGTAAAGCGGTTGGGGAAGGAAGAGCACCATTTCCTTTATCCTGCAAATATAATGATAACCGATGAAAAATCAATCCGTTACTTAATAAATGGTTTCATTTCGTCTTCAATCTGTGTTCTGAGTTCCATAAGACGTTTCGCATATTTTTCCTGCTGCATTTCCTCTTCGGTTTCAGGAATCCATTTTGGGACCGGTAATTTTTTACCATTTTCATCTACCGCAACAAAAACAATAATACAATGGGTTTTTTTATCAAAAACAGGTTGTTTCAGATTTCTTGAAAAAACATTGATGGCAATGTGCATACTTGAAGAACCGGTATAAATAACCTGGGCCTCCACTTGTACGATTTCACCAATTTTTATAGGCTCGTAAAAACGGATGCCTCCCACATACACTGTTACAGAATAATTTCCACTCCACGTTGTAGCACAGGCATAGCCGGCCTGATCAATCCATTTCATAACACTTCCTCCATGTACATTTCCTCCATAATTGACATCTGAAGGCTCTGAAATAAATTGGAAGGTAATAGGTTTGTTCTGCATTTTTATAAAATTTGAATAAAGATATTTAATAATTTTTAAACTTCCGATATATACGACTTTAGATGTATCAACTTTTAAAAGATTACATTTGTGTAATAATAGAAATTCAATAACAATAATGAAAAAAGTATTTCATCTTAATAGCTGCGATACCTGCAGAAAAATATTAGCAAAATTTAGCCTTAAAGACTGGGAGCTTCGCGAGATTAAAAAGGATCCGATTACGGTAGAAGAAATAGAGGCAATGTACAAGCATACAGGATCTTATGAAGCATTGTTCAGTAAAAAATCAACTCAGCTTAAATTGAGAGAAATCGATGTAAAAACTTTGACAGAGGAAGATTATAAAGAATTACTTCTTGACCACTATACATTTTTAAAGCGTCCGGTTTTTCTTACAGATACCCATGTTTTTGTTGGAAATGACAAAAAAAATATTTCCGAACTGGAATCTTTTTTTGGTAAAAATTAATTCAACACCACTTTTTATTTAATTACAGCATCAATAATGGAGTAATCATTAGCTTACAATAGAATATTCTAATTTTTTTAGAAATAAAATGGCTAGGTTGGGATAAAATAATGTTGAGTATCTGATTTACATAAAAATAAAGAAAAAAACCGCTGAGATAATCAGCGGTTTTTCTTTATAATCGTAATATTCAATTTATACGAAAGGAGTCTTAACTACTTTTGCAGGAATATTTTTATTTCTGATCTGAATAAAGATTTCAGAACCCAATTTGAAGTGTGGTTTATCTACATAAGCCAATCCCAAACCGATCTTTTTCATAGGTGACTGAGTTCCGGAAGTTACCTTTCCGATTACGTTACCCTCTGCATCCACAACAGGGTAGTCATGTCTTGGAACCCCTTTGTCCTGAAGCTCAAAACCTACCAGTTTTCTGGTAATTCCTTCTTCTTTTTGTTTGGCAAAAATATCTTTAGCTACAAAATCTTTATCAAATTTCGTAATCCAGCCCAATCCAGCTTCAATAGGTGAAGTAGTGTCATCGATATCCATCCCGTAAAGACAGAAACCTTTTTCAAGCCTTAATGTATCTCTTGCAGCCAATCCGCATGGAATAATCCCTTCTGGCTGACCTGCCTTAATGATTTCGTTCCAAAGCAATTCAGCACTTTCATTGTTAAAATAAATCTCAAAACCTCCGCTTCCCGTATATCCGGTATTGGAAATAATCACATCATTTACTCCGGCTACAGATCCTATCGTGAAATGATAATAAGGAATTTCAGAAAGGTTGATGTCGGTAAGCTTTTGAAGGATTTCAGTAGCTTTTGGTCCTTGTACCGCCAGTAAAGACATGTCATCCGAAGCATTCGTAAGAACAGCATCAAATTTATTGAACTTTACGATATGGTTCCAGTCTTTCTCAATATTAGAAGCGTTTACCACTACAAAATACTTTTCGTCTTCAATTTTATAAACGATAAGATCATCTACAATACCTCCATTTTCATTCGGAAGACAAGTGTACTGAGCTTTTCCGTTTTCTAAAGCATCAACGTTATTCGTTGTAACGATCTGCAGCAGATCTTTAGCTTCCGGACCTTCTACAAAAAACTGTCCCATGTGGGAAACATCAAATAATCCTGCTTTTTCTCTTACTGCAAAATGCTCTTCCGTTACTCCGGAATATTGCACAGGCATTTCATAACCTGCGAAAGGTACGATCTTAGCTCCTAGAGAGACGTGTTTGTCGTACAAGGCCGTTTTCTTCATATTAATTTTTATTTCTTTATTTTAAAGCTATTGAAAGTTTCGTTGAAAAGGTTCATATAGTTCCCGTTCCAGTATTTCTGTCCGCAGTTGATGGAAACCAGATAGAGATCTTTATCTTTCTGAAAAGCCCTGGTAATCCAGAAAAGTTTTTCTTTTTCATCAAAATATTCGTAAAAATATTCTGTATATCCCTTTTTACCTTTATTTTCTTTTACCTTTTGTTCTTCTTCTTTTGACTGATAAAGAGAAAGGATAAATTTTTTCATTTCTGCCTTTGGAAGATCTAAACCGTGGTATTCTGAAATCGTAATTGCTCCGATTTCGCTGCTAGGAAAAATGTTGATAATATCACTGTCGTTGGTAGATTTCCATCCTTCCGGAATGTTGATGGAATAATTGGAACTGTCAAAGCTTTGTGCTTTTTGGGCAAAGGCAAAGCTTCCCAATGCAAAAGCTATTACTAATGCTGTTTTTTTCATTATTTAAAATGGTGCTTATATTCTTCAAGAATGATTTTAAACCACTCTGTAAAATTTTCAGGAAAATTAATCATTTCTGTATCCAGATCGTTCATGGAAATATACCGTACTTCATCTACTTCATCCTTATTCAAATGAAACTGATCTTCATAGTTTCCTATAAAAACATAGTCGAGCTCATGTTCCCAAAGGCCATTGCCAACGTCTGCCTTATAGATGAAATTGAACTTTTCCGAAAGATCAACCTCAATTCCCAGTTCTTCCTTTACTCTGCGTTTAGCCCCTTCCAAATACGTTTCTCCTTCCCTGGGATGTGAGCATACTGCATTGGTCCACTGATTGGGAGAGTGGTATTTTCCCGAAGCTCTTTTTTGCAGCAGCATTTCGCCTTTACTGTTGAAAAGAAATACAGAAAATGCACGGTGCAGCAAGCCATTGATGTGAGCCTGCTGTTTTTCCATCAGACCCAAAATTTCATCTTCAGGAGTTACTAAAACTACGAATTCTTCCATTTCTACAAATGTAAGTTTAATAAATGTATTTTGGAAATTTTTGGGAAAACATCATATCCGAAAGCGATGTGTGTGTCATCAGGATCTCTGCTTGTAGTGTTTTTCAGCATCTAATAGTATTAAAATATGATTTACTACTTCTGTTTTTACTTCCTGAGCAGATAAGCGTGGATGATAAATTCTAGCCTTCAGATAATTTTATATTGAAAGTGGAAGTAAAAAAGAAAAATTTTAACCATAATTGTAGAAACAGCAAGGTAAATGTTTAATTTATCCATTAAATGCATGTTTGTGATGTTAAAAATCAATATAAAGTAAGTTTAATGATTTCTTTACATCTAAAAACCTTAACTTTGCAATTCAATTTTTTATGGATGGAATTAGAATATAATGAGCATATAAGTCCAATTCTTAAGGACGGGGTAAAAAACTATTTAATAGACATTGACGGAACCATTACAGATGATGTTCCCAATGAAGAACCAGAAAGAATGGTTACCTGTGAGCCCTATCCGGACGCCCTGGAAACTGTGAACAAATGGTATGACGAGGGACACCAGATCTGCTTTTTCACTTCAAGAACAGAAAATCTGAAACAAATAACAATAGACTGGCTGGATAAGCACGGTTTTAAATACCACAGCGTACTGTGCGGAAAACCAAGAGGCGGAAACTACCACTGGATCGACAACCACCTTGTGAGAGCTACAAGATACAAAGGGAGATTTACGGATTTGGTAGAAAAGCAGGTTACTATCGAAGTTTTTAAAGAAGATTAAAACAGATAATGGAGAGATTTAAGGAATAAGAAATCACAAGGATTTTTTTACTCTTTAAATCTCTTTAATTTTTAAATATAAATTGTATTTATGAAAATTTTAGCAAACGATGGCTTGGATCAATCTGGGATTGATGCATTAACTGAGAAAGGATTTGAAGTGATTACAGCAAAAGTTCCGCAGGAGCTTTTGGTTGATTACATTAATGAACACAAGATCCGTACTTTACTGGTACGAAGTGCTACACAGGTAAGAAAAGATATTATTGATGGTTGTCCCTCGATTGAAATTATCGGAAGAGGAGGAGTAGGAATGGATAATATCGATGTAGATTATGCAAGAGAAAAAGGCCTTCATGTGATCAATACGCCATCGGCTTCTTCAGAATCAGTTGCTGAGCTTGTTTTTGCACATCTGTTTTCAGGAGCAAGATTCTTACAGGATTCAAACAGGAAAATGCCGGTAGTTGGTGATACAGAATTTTCAGGCCTGAAAAAAGCATATGCTGCAGGGATTGAATTAAGAGGAAAAACCATCGGTATTGTAGGGATGGGAAGAATTGGGCAGGAGGTTGCAAGAATTGCGTTAGGACTTGGCATGAGAGTAATCGCTGCTGATAATAACATAGGAAGAGCAAGCATTAAAGTAAAATTCTATAACAATCAGTTTATCAATGTAGATATTGAAACTGAGCCTTTACAGGATGTTTTGAAGCATTCAGATTTTATTACCCTTCACGTTCCGGCTCAAAAAGACGGATATATGATTGGTAAAAATGAATTTGATATCATGAAAGACGGTGTTGCCGTTGTAAACTGTTCAAGAGGTGGTGTGATTGATGAAAAAGCACTCATAGAAGCTCTTGATTCCGGAAAGGTAAGATTTGCAGGATTGGACGTGTTTATTAACGAGCCAACTCCTTCCAAAGATATTCTTACGCATTCTAAAATCTCTTTGACGCCTCATACCGGAGCATCAACGATGGAAGCACAGGATAGAATCGGTCTTTCTTTAGCAGAGCAGATCTCCAGCATTTTACAGATCCATTAATCTGAATAAGATAAAAATAAAAAACACCTCAATTGAGGTGTTTTTATGTTATATAGTGTTTTTACTTTTCAGTAAATCTCTGATTTCCATTAATAATTTTTGGTCTTCTGTAGGTCCTGCAGGAGCTGGATCTTCTTTTTTGGTAATTTTATTAGCTCCTTTTATAATCCAGAAAAGAACCATGGCAATACATAGAAAGCTGATGATCGCAGAAAGAAAATTTCCATACATCACGCCATTCCAGGAAAGTTTAGAAATATTTTCTGCACCAGCTGCTTTTAGTGCCGGGTTTAACAATAAAGGGGTAATAACGTCTTCTACCAGTGAAGAAACAATTTTTCCAAAAGCTGCACCAATGATCACACCGACAGCTAAATCAAGCACATTGCCTTTAAAAGCAAAACTTTTAAACTCAGTAACAAATCCCATAATTTATATTTTTTTAATTAGTATAAAGACAAAAATATAATTAAAAAATGTAAAAAACAGGAATTTTGAAGGTTTTTTTATTCATTACAGAACGAATTAATGGATAATTGATCTTGTTTTTATATGAGTAATGAATTTTAATTTAAACTGTTATAGAGAACAACAGAAAAGGTAAATGGTCATGCAACAAGTTGTAGATAGTTGTATTAGAAAAATCTTTTGTAATTTGCCTGAAACTTAGATCAATCATGAAAATTTTCACTGCAGAACAGATCCGCCATTGCGATCAATACACTATTTCCCACGAGCCTGTCTCATCCATACAATTGATGGAAAGAGCTTCACTGGCATGTGCCGACTGGATTTCTGAAAACTGTAAAAATCATAGAAAATGTGCGGTCTTCTGCGGGAACGGAAATAATGGCGGTGATGGCTTTGCAGTGGCGAGAATGCTGTATTTAAAAGGGTTTGATGTAGATGTATTTGTGGAGGGTTCCAAAATAAAATTTTCAGATAATGCAGCGGTTAATTTTAAAAGACTAAAAGAAGTTTCCGGAATTTCAATCAGGGGATTTAAAGAGATTGATCAGTATCATTTTGACAGCAAAACATTGATTATTGATGCTCTTTTTGGAACAGGACTGTCCAGACCTTTGGAAGGAATCTATAAAAGACTGGTTAACCAGATCAATTTAATAGAAAATGTTAAAATTTCTATTGACCTTCCTTCAGGAATGTTTGCTGACAGTTTTTCTGACAGCGGAGCAACGGTGGTAAGATCGGATTATACATTGAGTTTTCAATTCTGGAAGAAAAGTTTCCTTCACCCTGAAACAGGTCCTGATGCAGGAAAAGTTGTTATTTTAGATATTGGATTGAGCAGGGAATATATTTCAGCGACTGAAACTACTGATTTTGTCATTGATCACGAAGTGGTTAAGCATATTTTTAAACCAAGAAAAGACTTTTCCCACAAAGGAACGTATGGTAAAGTGCTTATTGGCGGCGGAAGTTATGGCAAAATTGGAGCCGCTGTATTGGCAACAAGATCAGCTTTGAAAACCGGTGCCGGCCTAACTTTCACATTAGCTCCGAAATGTGGATACGATATCCTTCAGGTTTCATGCCCGGAAGCAATGTTTATAGAAGGTGGAGATCAGCATATTGAACATTTTGAGATGGAAAAGGATGCTGTTTGCGGAATTGGTCCCGGTCTGGGAACCCACCCTGAAACGGAAAAGGCATTTTTATTATTTCTGAAAAATTATTCTGAACCTTTGATTTTAGATGCTGATGCTTTAAATATGATTTCAAAAGCTAAGGGAAATCAGAAAATGATTCCTGAAAAATCTATTATAACTCCACACCCTAAGGAATTTGAAAGGCTATTTGGGAAAACTTCAGATTCTTTTGAACGACTTCTATTAGCCCGTAAAAAAGCAAAAGAACTGAATATTTATATTGTATTAAAAGATCACCATACCCAGGTAGTTACTCCTGAAGGAAACGTTTTTTATACTATAAAAGGAAATGCAGGTCTTGCAAAAGGAGGAAGTGGAGATATTCTTACGGGAGTGCTGACTTCTCTGCGGGCACAAGGATATTCTGAAGAAGACACTTGCATTCTTGGGGTCTGGCTTCATGGCAGGGCAGCAGATCTGGCTGCCGAAAAATATTCGCAGGAGGCAATGCTTCCTACCGATGTAATCAATGAGTTTGGAAATGTTTTTGAAGAGCTTCATAAAATGACAGCGATAAAACTCTAATATATTAAGGAAAGAAAAAGGCAAATTTGCTTATCGCAAATTTGCCTTTTTTTTATAAATCGTCTTCAATGAAGATGCAGTTTACTCTGGTTTTTCGTTTTCAGCCTGAGTGATCTTAAATTTATTTGACATAAACATAATGATAACTCCTGCAATCATAAACGGAATAGAAAGTACCTGTCCGGTATTCAATCCTCCGATATGAATGAACTCCTCACCCTGAGGCATTTTTAAGAATTCTACGAAGAATCTGATGGCCCAAAGAATGATAAAAAACAGTCCGAAAAGCCAGCCCTGCTGATATTTTTTATTTGTTTTTGTGTAAAGAATCCATAACAAAACAAACAGACAGATATATCCGAATGCTTCGAATAGCTGAGTAGGATAGCGGGGAACCGTAGCGCCATATTCACTGCTCTGTTGCGGGAAAAGTATAGCAAATGGAGAAGTTGGGTCAATCGGTTTTCCTATGATTTCAGAATTGAAAAAGTTTCCTAATCTTACAAAAGTACCGCCCAATGCTACAACAATTCCTACTCTGTCCAGTACCCATAAAGGATTTTTTCTGATAATTTTGAATGAATAATATAATGTTGTAATGATAACCGCTATAGTAGCTCCATGGCTTGCTAATCCGGAAAATCCAGTGAATTTTAGACCGTTTTTGGTACTGATTGGTAAAAATACACTCCAGAAATCTTCTTTAAACAATTCCGGTTGATAGAAAATAACATGTCCCAGTCTTGCTCCAAGGATTGTTCCTATTAAAGTCCAGGTAAAAAGAGGCTCCAGGTATTTTTGGTTAACATTATCTATTTTAAAGATTTTACTCATGATAATATAGCCTAAACCAAAAGCAAGAACAAACATTAAGCTGTAGAAATGTAAGGTAATTGGACCAAGCTGAATGCCTTTGGATGGGTCCCATATAGAAAAAGGAGTTTCAAGTGCTACGTGATCATTAGCTGTAATCTGTGTATTAGATTTTACCGCATACTTGAAATTTTTAATATTATCTTCTGTAATCTGGTTGCTGATCGGTTTGAAATTTTTATCTAACAACTGATATTTTGATGCTTTATATTTCGCAAGAGTTCCTGCAGTGAAAGTATAAAGAGAAGGTTCAAAACTTGATTCATTCAAAATAACCAAAACATTGTTTTCGGTAGTTGTGTCTGGGAAAGCATTAAGATCACCTGCTTCTGTAGTAGAATAAATTTTTACGGGAAGAGCGGTTTCATTTACTTTTAAAGTTCCGTCAGATAAGCCTCCGGGATATTCCTGTGCAAAAAAACACTGAGTGACGCATACAAATACGACGAGGTAAATTCTGAAAAAAATATGACTCATTTCTATTTATTTAATAGTTGGTTTACTGATTTAATTTCTTTGGAGGTACGGGATCATAACCGCTTCCGCCCCAGGGATGGCATTTTGAAATTCTTTTGATTCCCAGCCAGAATCCTTTAAATATCCCGTGAACCTGCAGAGCATTCACCATATAATGTGAACAGGTAGGTTCATAACGGCAGTTTTTAGGAAGTAAAGGCGAGATGAACCATTGGTAAAATTTTATTAAAATTACCAGCGGAAAAGTAATGATTTTATTGAATGTAAGTTTCAAAACAATGCAAAAATAGGGTAAAAAAATGAAAATTAGTTTAAATTTGTTAGAAGTTTCAGACGGTAAGAGTTTGAAACATCCATTCAAAAATTTAAAATTATCTTGAATCAAAATATCCCATTAGCTGAAAAATTAAGACCGAAAACGTTAGAAGAAGTTCTCGGGCAGGAACATCTTACCGGCGAAAAAGGTACGATAAGAAAAATGATAGAGAACAATACGCTGAATTCATTGATTTTCTGGGGACCTCCGGGAACCGGGAAGACAACGCTTGCAGAAATTGTTTCTGAAAAATCGGGACGGAATTTTTATAAACTTTCAGCGGTTTCTTCTGGAGTAAAAGACGTACGCGATATTATTGAAGATGCCAAAAACCAAAATCTGTTTTCGGGAAAATCACCGATTTTATTTATTGATGAGATCCACCGTTTCAACAAATCGCAGCAGGATTCTCTCCTTCATGCTGTTGAAAAAGGATGGATTGTCCTGATTGGAGCAACCACAGAAAATCCTAGCTTTGAAGTGGTTTCCGCCCTGCTTTCAAGAAGTCAGGTGTATATTCTCAAAGCGTTGAGCTATGAGAAACTCGAAGAACTGATTGATACAGCCTCTGAAAGATATAATAAAGATGAAGGTACTGATTTTAAAATTCTTGAAAAAGAAGCTTTTATCCAATATTCCGGGGGAGATGCCAGAAAGTTAATCAATTCTGTTGAGTTGGTGCTTAATCAATATAAAAACAGTGATACAAAGGAAATCATCAATTCGGATGTACTTTCAGTTCTTCAGGAAACAATGGCGCTGTATGATAAAAATGGCGAGCAGCATTATGATATTATTTCAGCGTTCATCAAATCCATGCGTGGCGGTGATCCTAATGGAGCGGTCTACTGGCTGGCCAGAATGATTGCCGGTGGCGAGGATATTAAATTTATTGCAAGGCGAATGCTTATTCTAGCCGCTGAAGATATTGGGTTAGCCAATCCGAATGCTTTAGTAATAGCCAATACCTGTTTCCAGGCGGTAAATGTTATTGGAAATCCCGAATCGAGAATCATTTTAAGTGAGACAGCAGTTTATCTGGCTGTTTCCCCAAAAAGTAATTCCACGTATATGGCAATTAATGATGCATTAGCGCTGGTAAAACAAACAGGAAACCTTCCGGTTCCTCTGCATCTTAGAAATGCACCTACAAAATTGATGAAGGATCTGGACTACGGAAAGGAATATAAATATGCTCATTCCTACGAAGGAAACTTTGTTGAGCAGGATTTTCTGCCACAGGAGATAAGGGATGTAAAAATATACGAACCTGGAAACAATGCTACTGAGAAGAAAATCTACGAAGAGCTTAAGAAAAAATGGAATGACAAGTACTAATACAATAAAGGATACCCGAAAGAGTATCCTTTGTTATAAATATGATATAGAAAACTATTTAGTCGTTATAAATAAAGATTTTTTACCGTTGTAATCTTTAACCTCAGTTTTAATCAGAATATCACCATACACCATAGTTTTGGTATTGGTAAACTCATAACCTTCGATGAAGACAGGGGTATCTTGTGCGATATTATTCTGCTCATTCAGTTGTGATAACGCTATTTTATCTAAACCCTGAAATCCGTTTTTGATTTTAACTTCAGTAATTCCCTGATCGGCAATATAGCCGTACTTTTTTAAATTCTGTGGCAATGCAGCCTGCGTTTTGTAGACATTTGAACTCTGTACAATGCTCTTTCTGGCATTAAACATATCTACAGTCCCGACAACGTCATTGGCTACTGCAAACTTTACGGAAGGATTCTTTTGTGCAGATAAAGCGGCAAAAGACAATAGAAAAAAGGAGTATAGGATTTTTTTCATAATCAGAATATATGCTATTAAAAACGTGATAAATATAGTTAATTTTTATAAAATCTGAATTAATTTTTATTATAATTTGCATATTATCTAAATATATGCTTGTGCTGATATTATGCATGCGTGTTTTCATCCTGTTTTTCAACCAGATTGGTGATAATTTTTTTAAGCCGTTGAAACATGAACGAACTCAACAGTAAAATGATTCCCAGAATAATGAATGCCACAATCCTTGAAATATTGTCCATCTGCCAGACATCGTAGGCATAAAGCTTTACAGCCATAATACCGATAAGTGCAAAACCTATTTTATTATACTCCGGATTTTTCTTTTGTAAACCGATATAAATAAAAGCTGTCGCAATAACCGTCCATAGAATCGGAAGATACAGAATGTTAAAATGCCGGCTTGCTTTATAGGAAGAAGAAATATCACTCGCTGTCGTTACTATATAAAGATGATAAAAAGCAGAGCTTACCGAAAGAACAAAAACAAAAGAAATAATCCAGTATGACATTTTTTTGGAGTAAAAATCAGAGGAACGGGGAGTTGTAATATATAGATACAGAAACGGAACCCAATATAATAGGTGTATACAATAAAAACTAAATGGAACTGTATGCAATATAATAGATGTTGAAACCTCAGACGCCGAAAAAGTAACATGTACTGCCACCAGGAAAAGGAAAAGATAAATAAGCCCGGTCTGGAAGCTGCCGGCAAGGGATAATTTCTCTTTTAACAGCAGTAAGGTAAAAAGATAATACATGCTAAACAATATACTAATATTGATAATCACAGGTTTTTGCATTCCGGAAATGTGATAAATAATCTCCAGCAACATTGCCGTATAGATCACTGCATAACTTATCGTAGAAAAAATAGTTTCGGGAAAGAAGCCCTGTTTCTGATTTTCATGTATCTTTTTTAATAAAAACAGATTAACAATCATGGAAATAACAGTAATGAAACTTGTTAAAAATATAGGATTGAACACAATAGCCAGGTGATGAGCATTGATGTATTGTAACCAGGTCATAATTTGCGCAATAATGACCAGAGGAAACAGAGCGCTGAAACACGTTTTGAAAATTTTAAGATTGGTTTTTTTCCATATGAATAGCAGTAGAGTAGCTTCAATGGCCCATACACTGGTAATCAAATGAACTTTCAACAGTAAAGCAATGGCAATAGTAACCAGACTGATGGTAATTCCTGCAAAAACAGAATAAGCAGTACCTATATTTTTCTGTGCATGTTCCCTGAAAAGAAGAGCTCCGTTTACCAACGCAAAAATAATTGGGAAAATAGCGGATGGTTCATAATTGAGTTTGTTGAAAATATAAACCATTCCAATAATGCTGAAAGAATTAATTAATATCAGCATCAATATTTCAGAAGCAGAAAGTGTTTTTTTTCTGATGTACTCCTGTAATGCAAAAACATAAAAAATAATATAATTAATACTGTAAAATACAATGCTGAGAAGTTGAGGCTGATTGTAGGTCCAGTACAGCAGATAGAGGGTAGTAAAGAAAAACGACACCCATCCGATGCTTCTCCAGTGTTTTAGAAATACGACAACCAGCATTCCGATATTCAGCAAAGTGAGGTAAGTGAATAAAAAATAATAGTTGCTTTGTCCTGTACTAATCATCAAAGGTGCAGAAAAACCGCCTATTAATGAGAATATGATTAATATTTCACTCTTATAGTAATAGGAGAGAAGAATTGAAATAATCGTAATGAAAGTAGCAACTGCGAAAGCCGTATTCTGGGTGAATAAGTGATACTCCCTGAACGCAATCGTAGTGGTAAAATATAAAACAGCAATTCCTCCTCCCGTAATAATAGAAGAAAAGACACTGTAATTTTTTCTCAGAAAATAGCCTATTAGCAAAATACCAGCCCCTGTGCAAAGACCTATTCCGGCTCTTGCAGTTTCACCGATCCAGTTATTATCGATGGCATATTTTACAAAATAGCCTATTCCAAGAACCAAAGTGAAGATTCCAATAACAGTGAGCGCATTTTGTTTTAAAAAATCAGTAACAGGAGCTATCCAGTCTTTTCCCTGCGGTGATACCGGAGCGTCATTGGTAAAATATGTTTCCTTGGGTATGGTAGTTTTTAAAGTGCTGTCCTGTTGTGCGATGACCGGGTGATTTTCCCGCAGATCATTATCTGCTATGATTGTGGATTGATCTAAAGAACTACTGATTCTCTTATTAAGTTGTGAAACCTCATTTTCCAGTCTTTTGATTTTACTGTTTAACCGGCCGAAAATGAATACAACAGCTAAAATTAATATAATAAGAAGAGGTTCATTCATTCTATAGTTTTTACCAAATATAGATAAATCTTTACGAAGAGGTTAAAATTAATCCATCACAAAATATGAGATGGATTAATTTTTAAAGTAATTAATTTCAATGCTTTTCTAATTCGATACCTTATAAATGTAGAAAGAACTGGTACTGGAGCCTAATATTGTTCCGTCAAGCGCCGTTGATCCGGTAAGACCTAATGAGATTTTATCTCCAGCCTGTAACGTGTAAAGTGAAGACAGGCTGCTATCAGAAATCGTAAGGCTCAAAAGAACCAGATTCGCCCCACTGAAAGGCTGGTTATCAATAATTGTAGCTACACCGGCTCTTGTTCTGAGGATTCCAACACCTGGTGAGTTTGCTAATAATGATGCCTGAAGCCCTGTACCATAACGGAAACTAAACCCTATATGATATACTCCGGAAGAAGGAATAGTATAGGTGTTATCCACATCCGAAAATAAAGCAGGATTGCCCAATGTTCTTTCTGCTGATAAAAAGTTAACTGCCCTAAAGCCTGTAGGGAATAATCCCAAGCTCAACAAACTTATACCCGTTGTTTTTTTGGCGGCATAGACTGAAGCATTTGTTGCCGCATTCAGTAAAACCTGAGGGTCCACCTGAGATACTTGGGCACTTCCCTGATTAAGGGCTAGAATTTGATACCCGGGCAGCGCAGTGGTTGCTGGGATATCACGAACTTTCACTGTTCCATTAACGTCAAGGGTTGCGGTTGGGGTAGCTGTGTTAATCCCAACTTGTGAAAAAACCGGGATTGCGGAAACAACCATCAATAAGCTGTAAATCTTAGTTTTCATGTGTAAATGTTTAATTAGTTTTCTTTTTAGTATAATGCAATAATCATGCCTTATGAGTGTGTTAATTGTAAATTAATTGTTATTATAGTGTGAATTCATTAAACATATGTTTATATTTTAGTTAATGATATTCTTTATTGTCTTTATAGTATGATGTTTTTTAAAGATTAAATAATTTTTATGTTAATATTATTAACCCATTATGGCTCTTCAGATTGGATGAGTTCATTTTTTTTAAAAGCATTTTTGTCATATAAATTAACTGTCAATTTTGCAGTATGACCATGTTGAATGACATAAATAATGACAGTAAATCATTTTCCATTAAAAAGCGGATAACAGTAATTGGGTGTTATTATTAGAAAAAGCCTAAATGCAGGTGTTTTTCGCACATAAAACAAAAGAAAGGGTTGTAAAATAATATAATGCCTTCAGTAATTATTTTTATTTCAATCCATAAAAAAAGCACTGCTTACGACAAGCAGTGCTAGATTATAACGGTATAAGTATTTTAACTTTCCAATAGGAATTCCTTGTAATTTCCGAGGAAATCTATATCTGCGTTGATTGATTCTAATTCCTGTAACGCATTTCCGTGTAAAATATCCTCCCATTTTCCATTTACATTAATAAAGAAAAAATAATTTCCAAGTCCTGTTTTTAAAGTTCGGGACTCAATTTTACTAAGGTTCATTTTCCTCCATGCAAAAACAGATAAAACCTGATGAAGTCCTCCCGGATGATCCTCAGGAAGAGTAATCAGCATACCCGATTTTTCGCCTATTACCTGAAGGCTGCTGTTCAGGTACTGAGTATTCTGTTTAGAAATCACAATAAATCTTGTATGATTTTGTTCAAAATCCTGAATATTACGGTTGATAACCTGTAAGCCATATAAATTGGCTGCAAACTGATTGGCGACCGCCGCAATCTTCATATCCCTGTTTTCAGAAACATATTTTGCCGCTGCTGCAGTAGATGAAAAATCCTGTCTTTTATAGTGTTTATAATGAGTATCCAGGAAATGGAAACTCTGCGCCAGCGCCTGAGGGTGAGAGTAAATGATTTCAATATCCTCAATAGTATTATCAGGATGAATCATCAGGTGGTGCGCGATAGGCATTACCGCTTCGGCTTCAATTTTAATAGCCGGCGTTTTATATAAATAATCTAAAGTCATAGAAACCGTTCCCTCAATAGAATTTTCCAGGGGAACGACAGCTTTGTCAACCTCTCCGCTTTCTACCGCATTGAAACAGTCCAGAATATTAGCCTGGGGTAAAAGTTCTTCATTCGGGAAGAGCTGTGTGGTCGCCAGCTGAGTAAAGCTGGCATGAGGACCTAAGAATGCAATCTTCATCATTTTACTATCAATTAAAAAAGTTATTTTTTTTCATTGGGTTTATTCACTTCAAATATCATCATTAAATAGGCTAAACCCTAATAATTATAAAAGATTATTCTTCTTTCCAGTTTTCTTCAATCAGCCGGATCAGAAAATCAGGACACTTGATAATTTTGTTGGTATGAGAATCTAAAAAGAATAGAGTAGTGGAAGCATCGGTAATTTTAATATGCTCTTCGTTGTAAATTTCATACTCAAATTCAATTTTTACTCCCGGAACTTTTTTTAGGTAGGTATGGATTTCTAATTTTTGATCATATAAAGCAGGCCGCAAATACTTAATTTTATACTCCGAAACAGGGAGCCAAATTCCTTGGTTTTCAATCTCATCGTATGACATTCCTATACTTCGGAATAGCTCCACTCTTCCAATTTCGAAATACTCGGCGTAATTACCGTAGTAAACATATTTCATGGGATCTGTCTCTCCGTAACGTACTCGTAATGAGTGTTTTGCATGTATCATTTTCGTCTCAAATTATTCATACAAATATATTTTTAAATAATCAATACCTGCAATATTTTTTTTTAAAAAGAAAAAAGTGGACCTTTGTCTTCCTTCTAAAAAACGGACTAACTAAGAACAATCGGGCATAAATATGGATGAAAATTTAATGATGATATGGCGGAAGTGCCTTCAGTTCATGCGAGACAATTTGAACGCAGCTGAAGACAATTCTGATTTAAAGAAGCTTGAAAAATCTTTCGATTTATTGTTTGATAAAGTTCAGCCTATTTCTCTAGCTGATAATAACCTTACACTAATGGTTCCGAGTGATTTTTACAAGGAATATATTGAAGATAATTATTTATCTCTTCTTTCTGCTGCCCTTAAAAAAAATATAGGAAAAGGAGTTAAATTATGGTATTCTGTAATGGAAAACAGACCTAATGGTTTAGAGAAACCCGTTACGATGAATATGAAAGGGAAAAGCGTCCCTACTCCAAGAACTCAGGAAACAATGCCTCAGGGATTTTCATCCAATATCGTCAACCCTTTTGTTGTTCCGGGAATTAAGAAAGTAAATATTGACTCTAACCTGAAGTCTGATTTTTCTTTTGATAATTATGTAGAAGGAGAAAGCAACAAATTTGCCGCTACAGTAGCAAGATCCATCGCGAAAAGACCTGGTGCAACCGCTTTCAACCCATTATTCTTATATGGAGGATATGGTGTTGGAAAAACCCACTTGGGACAGGCTGTCGGTTTAGAAGTAAAAAGCCAGTTTCCAGATAAAGTAGTTCTTTATCTTTCTTCTGAAAAATTTATTCAGCAGTTTATTTCTTCTGCAAAGGCCCATAAGCAGACAGAATTTGCTAATTTCTATCAGATGGTTGATGTATTGATCATTGACGATATTCAGTTCTTATCCGGAAAATCTGCTACCCAGGATAGTTTCTTCCATATTTTTGATCACCTGCATCAGAATGGAAAACAGATTATCCTTACTTCAGATAAAGCTCCGGCGGATATCATGGATATTCAGGACAGAATTGTTTCCCGTTTTAAATGGGGACTTTCTGCAGAAATTAAATCTCCGGATTTACAGACCCGTAGAAAAATTATTGTAGATAAATTAAGCAGAGACGGAATCGTACTTACCGACGATATGCTGGATTTCCTTGCGTCAGAAACCAAAACCAATGTAAGAGAGCTTATCGGAGTTATCAACTCGGTAATTGCATATTCTACCGTATATAAAACAGAATTAAGTCTTGAACTATTAAAAGATACCATCAGTAAGATTGCTGCTAACCAAAAGAAGATCATCAATATTCCTTACATTCAGGAAGTGGTGTGCGACTATTTTGGAATCAAAAAAGAACAGCTTTTATCCAAAACAAGAAAAAGAGAAATTGCTCTGCCGAGACAATTGGCGATGTATTTCTCTAAAGAGCTTACCAATGCCACCTTCACTAAAATAGGTGAAGAAATGGGCGGAAAAGACCATTCTACGGTAATGTATGCCTGTGATACCATTAAGGATGTATCTAAAATTGATAAAGAAGTAAAAAAATACGTAAAGGATCTTTCAGAGAGAATCAAAAAGTAAGATCATAATGTACTGACAATAAAGAAAATGGAGAATAGGGATATTCTTCATTTTTTATTTAGATTTGTTTAAAATTTTAGTTCCAGTTATAATTTGAAAACATGAAAATATTGATGGTCTGCTTAGGAAATATATGCAGAAGCCCGTTAGCAGAAGGGATTTTGAAAGCCAAACTTTCCGATGCATTTTTTGTAGATTCTGCCGGTACTATTTCCATGCATGAAGGAGAACATCCCGATAAAAGGGCTGTTAAAACCGCTGCCCACCACGGAATAGACATCTCAAAGCAGCAATCGAGACCCATCACGGACTCAGATTTTGAAAATTTCGATCTTATCTATTGCATGGACGGTAAAGTCTATCAGGATGTGATGTCTAAAGCTCCTCATGAACAGAAACAAAAGATCTCTTTATTTTTAGAAGCTGATGGAAACGGTAAAAATACAGAAGTTCCCGATCCGTACTGGGGAGATATGCGCGATTTTGAGCATGTTTTCCAGTTACTGGACAACAGATGTAACACTATTGCAAAACAGCTGATGACTGAATTTTCTGCCATTAAAAATTCAAAATAACTCAATTTTATTCACCATTTATACCTTAAACAATGCTTTTTCTACTTCCAGCTTACTTATCAGAAAATACCTCTATCAGTCATTTTTCACCAGTCATGAAAGAATATATCATGCAGACCGATTATTTTTTTGTAGAAAATGAGAAAACTGCCCGTAAGGTCATTAAATTCTTTGCACCAGAAAAAAAACAGGCAGATCTAAAACTGTTTTTACTGGATAAATACACGGAAAATGCCGATATTAAGGAAGCTCAGGAATTGATGCGTAAAGGTCAGGATTTCGGGTTGCTTTCAGAAGCCGGACTTCCCTGTATTGCAGATCCGGGGAATCTGATCGTTAAATGGTGTCATGAAAAAAATATCAGAGTAATCCCTATTTCGGGGCCTTCATCAATTATTTTAGCGTTGATTTCCAGTGGATTTAATGGCCAGGAATTCAGCTTTAATGGGTATCTTCCCATAGAAAAAGGAGAGAAAAAAAGACAAATGCTTCATTTGGAAAGCCTCGTTGAAAAAACTGGATATACCCAGATTTTTATGGAAACTCCCTATAGAAATAATCCGCTTTTTGAAGATTTGTGCAAGTTTCTATCACCCAATACCAAACTTTGTATTGCAGCTAATATCAACGATCCGGAGCATGAATTCATCAAGACCAGAACCATTAAAGAATGGCAGAAGCACAAGCCTGAGCTTCATAAAATTCCTGCCGTATTTGTACTCGGAAAATAAGTTTAACACACCGTTAACGTATCTTTAGCATTATTCTTGTGTTTTAGCTAATACTAAAAAAATTGAATAATGTCAGAAAAAAAATTAGCAGGTCTTTGGTTAGACCAAAAGAAAGCAATTATTGTTAAGAATCATGACGGTCAGAATGTTTCGGAATTTGAAATTTTTGATACAATACAGTCAGAAAATACGGGTGGCAATTCCAGCGAATATGCGTTCCACAATTCAGAAAATGCACATAAGGAGAAGTATTTCAAGGAAATCGAAAAAGCCATTACCAATAGTGTTGAATTATTTATTACTGGACCTGGTGTTGCTCAGGAAGAATTAAAAAATCATCTTTTAGACACAGCACAGTATAAAAATCTGAAAATTACATTAGACTCATCTCAGCAGATGTCTGATGATCAAGTGTTAGAAGCTGTGAAATCTCACTTTAACGCTTAATTCTAATTCAATACATAAAAAAAACCGGCTATAACTATAGCCGGTTTTTTTTATGTATTCTTTTTTCTTCTTGATCGCCAATTCTTCCAGAGAAAAATAATAAGCGGAATGATCAACAGAAAGGGCCAAAGCGCTATAAGACCTAGAGCGAAAGCTACAAAAGTATTCCATCCCTCCGTTAAAGAATCTGCAAACCGGCTTCCAAAACCGATTTTAGAAGTTGCCGAACTTCGTACTTTCTCTTTATATAAATCCAGATGTAATGTACTGAAATCCACACGGTCATCAATGAATCGAAGTCTTCCCTCAGAAGTGTCTATCTCATCCTCAAGCTCACGGATATTCTCCTGAATTTCCAGAATATCTTTTGTGGTAGCCGCAGTTTTTAGCATGCTCCGGTACTTTTCAAGATAAATCTTTTTATTGGCCAGCCGTATGGAAACATCGGTATATTCTTCGGTCACATCATTAGTGAAAATATTCTTTGAGGTAACAGATCCTATTCCGTCTGAAAAAGAATTGATAAGTCCATCAAATTCCTGATGTGGGACCCGGATAACCAAACTGATTTTTTCAGCAGTATCTGTATTCTGGTATTCTTCTTTTTGAATGTATGCCTTATTTTTTTTGAGAATATTACCCAGCTGTTGTTGTGCTTTTTTGACATCACCCACCTGGATGCTGATTTCTCCGTTTTTAATGATTTTTTTAGAAATGGGTTCCACCTTAGGCTGTGATTCCTGTTGACCTGTTACGGGCGAAGAAGAAACCATTGATTTTTTATTCACAGGACTTTCCTGGGGAGGAGGCGGTGGTGGTGGAGTTTCAAATTCTTTATTTACCTGTAAAACCTCGACAAGATCGGCATTAACAGACTGGGGTTGTTGTTTATTGCAATGCAGAGTGATGAGACAGAATAAAGGCAATACGAATAGACGTTTCATGATTATTTTTCCTGTATGCTATCAAAAATTATGCTCAAATGAAAATTTATTTTCAAATAGACAATTTTTATTCGCTTTTACCTTTACAATAACAATGAAGCATTTTTAATGGTTTTAAAGAGGCCGGAGTTTAAATTATTTTATATTTTTATCAAATGAAAAAGAGTCTTTTAGCCATTGTATGTGCTCCGTTTTTAATCTATGCTCAGGAAGTTCCGAAACTGACCAATGAAATGGCCGTTAAATTATCCGAAAAACCGCTTCACTGCATCAACCAGGAATATCCTAATAAAACCGCCCATATCATAAACAATGAAAAGGAAGTTTCTTTAACACCAAAAGCGCTGCACCCAAGCTTTTATGGTTGTTTCGACTGGCATAGCTCGGTGCATGGGCACTGGATGCTGGTTCGGCTGTTAAAGACCAAACCTGATCTTTCGGTAGCTAAAGAGATCGAAAAGATTCTTGACGAATCTTTTCAAAAAGAAAACCTGCAGTCAGAAGCGGATTATTTTAATAAATATCAGCTTACAGGTACTTTTGAAAGAACTTACGGCTGGGCGTGGCTGTTGAAACTTGATGAAGAACTTACAACATGGGATAATCCAAAAGCTAAGCTCTGGCATCAGAACCTGAAACCATTAACAGATCAGATTTTAACCTCCTGGAAAACATATCTTCCGAAGCAAACTTACCCAAACAGAACCGGAGTTCATCCCAATACTGCCTTTGCTATGGCTTTTGCAATAGACTGGGCTAGGGCAAATAAAGACAAAGAGTTTGAAAACATGCTTATAGAAAAAGCAAAATATTTCTTTTTAAAAGATCAGAAAACACCGGCTTATTTGGAGCCTGACGGTTCAGATTTTTTCTCGCCAAGCCTTGAAATTGCAGATTTAATGCGTAGAGTGATTCCTCAAAAAGAATACATACAATGGCTGAATAATTTCTATGAGAAGCGAAGTTTGGAGAATATAGAAAAAATACCTGTAGTAAGCGATCTCAGCGATTATCAGACGGTCCATTTAGTTGGATTGTCGTTTACAAAAGCGTGGTGTATGAAAGGTATTGCGAAAACACTTCCTGACGGCCATCCATTAAAAAAGAATTTCCAGAAAACGGCTAATGTGTTTTTAGCGAATGGACTTCCTTTATTATTTCAGGGGAATTATGGTGGAGATCACTGGCTGGCCAGTTTTGCAGTATATGCCCTGGAAGATTAATACCGTATTCCTGTTTTTTTTAAGATAAAACTTAAAAGCCATATAGGACCAATGAGAAGAAACTTAATGTCTTTAAGGAAAGAAGGTTTTTTTCCTTCTATTTTATGTCCTACAAATTGTAAAATCCAGGTGATCACGAAAACAGAAAGGTAAAAGATCCATGATTGTTTACCGAATTGTATATTAACGGTATAGGTTACATGTTCCATGAGAACCATCACGAAAATCATAATGAAGCTGATTAAAATAGAAAGTCTGAGATAAAAAAGACTCACCAAAATAATGATAACTATACTCACTATACTGATGCATCCAAAATACGATGCGCAAAAATGAGGAGCTGGAATAAGCGAGATGAAACCTAATATTGTCCAGAAAATCAGGGGAACACAGATCCAGTGGATCAGTTTGTTAGCTGCATTTCTATGGCTTTCGCTGTATTCCGCAAAAAATAAATCTACCTTTCTCATGATGACCATTTTGGAAAAGACTAATTTAATAAAATTTTGTAATCACTAAAGACTTTGATTACATTTGCGCTATGTCTATCTTAGAAAAATATGGAGTCGAGATTTTTACCCAGAAAAATATCTTTGAGAGAATTTCTGCTGATAAGCCGTTCCGGCCCGAAAATCCGGCCTTTATTTTTATCAAAACAGGAACAATAAAACTCCGTCAGCATTTCAGCGATCTTGAACTTTCTGCCAATATGTTTATGGTAACAGACCCGCAGACAGTCTACGAAATGGTTTCTGTAAGTGATAATTTTCAATCTAGAATGGTATCCTACAAAAGAGAATTCATTTCTGCTTTGTCTTTGAAATTTAATCGGTTGATTGCTTACCGGTATTTCCGGCAGCAGATGAATAAAGGGGTTCCTTTTCAGGAAGATGAAATGGAAATTGTCTGGAAAAGTGTCAACTTTCTTAAATTTATTTTAGATTCTTCTACGGAAATGATTTATAAACAGGAAATCGTAGAGAGCTTATTTTCTGTTTTTATTTATCAGATGGCTGGAATTATTTCTAATGAGGACAATAATTCAATGAGCCAGATGTCCAGACAGGAAGAGATTGTTTTCCTTTTCTTAACTGATCTTGCAGAATACCACCTCTCAGAACGGACCGTAGATTTTTATGCCCAAAGGCAGTCAATTACAACCAGACATCTTTCCTCTGTAGTTAAAACCGTTACCGGCAAGTCAGCTAGCCAAATTATAGCCGCTATTATAATGAACGAAGCCAAGGTGCTGCTTAACTCGTCGAAAAAGCCTGTTTCTGAGATTTCATCGATTCTTGGATTCAGTGATCAATACTCATTTTCTCATTTTTTTAAAAAGCATTCGGCATTTAGTCCTGTTCAATATCGTCATCAGTTCGAAAGTTAAAATCTTACATTTGAACATCTTTTTCCAAGTATCAAGCATTTCCTTGATCCTGTTTCCACTGTAACTTTGTTCTCGTAAAACAAGGTAAAATGACAAAGAATGTAAAAACAGCACTATCACTCGTGATAGCACTATTTCCTGCGCTGTTTTTTTCACAAGAAATTAAACAGCTGACCGCAAAAGAAGTGGCAGAGCTTGCTGTTCAAAATCATCAGCAGCTGAAAGTAACCGCTCAGAATATAGATATTGCCAAACAGCAGACTGGAGTTACAAAACTTCAAAAACTGCCCACCATTACGGCTTCTACCAGTCAGTTTTATTTGGGTAATGTCGTTGCTATAGACAGTGATTTTTCCAATTCAACAACGATTCCGATGCCTCATTACGGAAGTTCATATGCCGTACAGGCCACTCAGCTTATTTTTAAAGGCGGATTGGTGAATAAATCTATTGAATTGGCCGGACTTCGCGAGCAACTGGCGCAACTGGATTTAGAAAGAAACCAGCAGGATGTTAAATTTTTAGTGATTTCCAATTATTTGGATGTCTATAAGATTTTAAATCAGGAATCTGTTTTCCAGAATAATAAAAAGCTGGCTCAGGAACGTCTGAAAAATATTCAGAAATTCTATCAGCAGGGAATGGTGACCCGAAATGAAGTAATCCGTGGAGAACTGGCCATTAAAAATCTGGATCAGGGAATTTTAACTCTGTCCAACAATAAGAAAATACTTAATTATAACCTGAGTATTGCTTTAGGTCTGCCTACAGATACTGAGATTATTCCTATTGAAAGCTTAACGAATAAAGAAACAGGTATTGGGATGGAGTATTATATCAATCTAGCCCATGAAGCCAATCCTCAATTGAAATCTGCAAAGAAAAATATCGATGTTGCCGACAAGAATATTGAAATCATTAAAACTGATAAAATGCCTACGGTAGGAGGATTTGGAGGATATACGATGCAGCGTCCGATCACAACAAGAAATCCTGTATTAGATATGTATTCCGGAGGATGGCAGGCCGGCGTTTCTTTAAGTTATAATATTGACAACCTGTATAAAACGAAAGAAAGGGTAAAACTTGGAGAATTACAGAAGACCCAGGCGGGTGATGCAATGACGTTGGTACAGCAGAATGTAGATATGGCCGTTAATGCTGCCTGTGTAAAATACCAGGAATCAATCCAGCAGGCAGAAATTTTGGATGATGCGAAAAAATTAGCTGAAGAAAACTATAAAATTACGGAAGCAAAATATTTGAATCAGTTAGCTGTACAGGCTGAAATGATCGATGCGCAGAATCAGAAGCTGCAGTCGGAACTGGATTTTGCCAATGCAGAAATCAATGTATTATACCAATATTATAATGTACTGAAATCTACTGGAACTCTTTAATTGTAAAACTGAAAATCAAGATAATGGAAAACAAGGAACAAAATACTCAACATACACAAGCTGCTGCCGCTGCCGCAAAGTCCGGAGCATCTACAAAACATAAACAGAATAAAACGAATAAGATCAGAGCAATTATCTCCAACATCATCGTTTTTTTGGTGATAGGATTCGGACTCTTCTGGCTTATCCGCGAATATTTTCATATTGGAGACAAGACCTATACAGAAGCAGCTCAGGTGGAGGAATTTATTAACCCCATCAATACCAGGGTTTCGGCGTATATCAAAGAAATCAGATTTATTGAGCATCAGCAGGTGAAAAAAGGGGATACATTAGTTATATTGGATGACCGCGAGCTTTTTACACAATTAGGACAGGCTGAGGCGGCTTATCAAAATGCATTGGCACAAAGATCAGCAACAAGTTCATCCGTTAATACGGTTTCCAATAATGTAAGTGTGATGGAATCCAATATTGCCGGCGCTAAAGCAAGATTATGGAATGCAGAACAGAATTTAAACCGATACAAAAACCTTTTAGCTTCTGAAGCGGTAACCAGACAGCAGTATGATCAGATAAAAACCGAATATGATGCTCAAAAAGCGGCTTATGAAACACTGGTGAATCAGAAACAGTCGGCCAACCTTTCTACGACTGAAGTTAAAAGTAAATTGGGGATTAATGATGCTGAAATCAAGAGAACAAAATCAGCATTGGATATGGCGAAAATTAACCTGTCTTATACCGTAATCACCGCACCTTATAACGGAATTATGGGACGAAGAACCATCTCCGAAGGACAGCTGATTCAACCCGGGCAACAGGTGGCTACTATTGTGCTGAACGGACAGAAGTGGGTAACGGCCAACTTCCTGGAAAGCCAGATGCCTAATGTAAAAATTGGTAAAAAGATAATGATGACCGCAGATGCATTAGGTGGACAGAAATTTGAAGGAATTGTAACTGCTGTTTCTGCGGCTACAGGGTCCAGATACTCCAGTGTTCCTACCGATAATTCTACCGGTAACTTTATTAAAGTGCAGCAACGTATTCCTGTAAGGATAGAATTCACGTCTTCCAATAAAAAAGAAGATGTTGCCAAGCTAAGTGCAGGAATGAATATGAATGTGAATATTGATTAGGATTGATAAGAAGCAAGATGCTGGAGCGCAGCTATCTGACGTCTAAAAAATAACAAAATGTACAACAAAGGATTATATAACGACTGGGTACCCAAACCCATACAGCTGCTGCTGATTGTATTGCTTCTTACAGTGGTGATGCCGCTTGGTGGAGTGTATACCGGGAATATCAGTTATGTGGCAAGTGGTACCGGTGCTATGACAGAATATTTTATGTGGGCAAATTACGCTACCACAATCGGGATGGGAGCTTGTATGCCTGTCGTTCTCAGAATGAAAATGAGATTTAAGGTCAGAGACAAAATGATACTGCTTCTCGTATTGCTGGGATTACTTAGTTATGTGAATGCTACCAGCCAGCAGCCCATGATCTTTATTTTCACATCACTCGTGATCGGATTTTTAAAAATGATGGTTACGATTGAATTATTCCTTCCATTGATGGCCATGATAGGACATAGAGGTATGTTTTACGGAGCATTTTACACCTTTGTTTTAGTGATGAATCAGGTGGCAGCGTATTATGCGGCAGATATTTCCATTCGGTATAACTGGCAGCATTTTTACCTTATTGCATCTATTTTATGCTTCATCCTCGCACTGATCCATTGGATTTTTATGCATGATAAATACTTTGCTTTAAAAGTTCCGCTGCATTATATTGACTGGCTCAGTATTCTACTTTTTGTTTCCACCTTTATCTTTGCTGCTTATGTTTTTTCTTTCGGAAAACAGCAGGACTGGTGGAATTCCAAAAATATAATGAATGCCAGTATAGCTTCTTTTGTGAGTTTTGCTTTGCTGGCCATCCGGCAGATGACGTTGAAAAGACCTTATCTGTCCTTTGCCATATTTAAGCGGAATAATGTTCAACATGGATTGTTTATGCTCTTCTGGCTGGGAATGTTCCTGGGAACTACTTCTATTCAGAATACATTTGCCGTGGGAGTATTGGGATATGACCAACTGACCAATGCTAGATTGAGTGTCCTGATGATACCGGGGATTATTTTGGCAGGAGTGGTCGCTATATTTTGGTTTAAAAAGGAAATTCCGCTGAAAATGTATATTTTTTCAGGATTTGCAGCTATGATGGGTTATACAATCATAATGTATTTTTCTATGGTACTGGAGTTTAATTATGAAAACTGGTACCTGCCCATGTTCCTGAAAGGTTATGGAACGTGTTCCTTATTCATTTCGGTTTGGTTTTATACATTAGATAAATTGGAAATGGATGAAATGCTGGCAGCAATCGGGCTTGTGCTTGTTTGGCGTACTTTTTTAGCTGTAGGATTTTTCTCTACGCTGTATTCTTGGTTCCAATACCGTTTTCAGATTGTAGCATTAGGAGACCTTGCAGTATATATTGACGGAATGACGGTGAACCCACAAAATATTGCTGCCAATATGAAATCTATCCAGCTGAATGCAGTCATCGCCTCCGGTAAAAAAATATTCGGATATATTATTCTGACAGGATTTGGGGTATTGGTGTATATCCTGACCCATCACTTCGGAAAAGAACGTTTCCATTATTTAAAATTTATCAGAGTGCTTAGTGGAAAATCTGTGATTGCGAGAAGAAGACTTAGAGAAAGAAAAAGATTATTGGAAGATATAAAAGACGCAGCAGGACCTGCGATATAAAGATACCTTGTTTTTCACGAGTAAAACCCTGGACCTTTTGTAAGGCTGGGGTTTTACGTTTTTAGGTGTGTTGAGGTTGTTTTTAATTAAAGATGAAAATTCTGTAGTATATTAATCTTTTGTTATTGTCACTATTAACCTGCCAAATATTATTGGGACTAAATAATTTACAGAAAACATTTTAAAACGTAAAACCAATCTTTAAAAATAATTTTTCGGTTGAAAATTTCCATTGAGTTCTAAGGATTCAGTTGTCAAATATCTGGTATATCATAGGTTTATTTTTAAAGTGTTTAAATGATTTCATTTTTATAAAGCTATATTTGCAAAAAAAATTTAGTAAACACTTTTATGAAAAAAACATTATTTATTTTTAGTACTTTAATAGCCAATGTATTGCTTTCTCAACAAGCCACCTATACTATGACAAGCGAGATTCCTATTTCTATGACCTCTCTTGGAACTGGTACTTATAATACTACAGTTTTTTATCATAACTTAGAGTATGGTTTGGTAGTCGATCTTGCTAAAAAAACAGATAATATAACTGGAATCCCTATTGATTTTAGAATTGCTGCAAGGGGAGGGCTTAACCCATTTTTTACTTTAAAAGGTAATACGGGTAATGTAGGAGTAGGAACAGATAATCCTCTGGCAAGGCTTGAGGTATCTAAAGACAATGTAAATAACCAAAACCTCATGTTGGCAAAATTTACAACCTCAGGAAATACAGGAGGAAGCAATATGATTACGATAGGATATCATAATAAAGCCAATTTAGAAATGAATTCGGGGTATTCAACAACTGGAGTAAGATACGGAAGTTATGGTGATTTTAATATTGAAAATGACAATCTCGGTGATACTGTTAATGGGGCAATCAATTTTATTTCTGCCAATAAGATACATATGTCCATCAGACCAAACGGTAATGCATATCTACAAGGGAAATTCGAAGCTAAAGAAATAAAAGTAACACAAACTCCAACCGCAGATTTTGTTTTTGCAGAAGACTATAAATTACCGAAATTAGAGGATGTGGAAAAACATATCAAAGAAAAGAAACATCTTCCTGAAATTGTTTCGGCAAAAGTCATGGAGAAAGAAGGGGTAAATGTGGGTGAATTTCAGATTAAATTATTACAAAAAATTGAAGAACTCACTTTATATTCAATCGATCAGAATAAGGAGATAAAATCACAGGCTGAAAAATTAAAAGAACTTACTTTACATTCGATTGATCAAAATGAGCAGATAAAATATCAGACTGAAAAACTAAAAGAACTGGAAAAACAACTTCAGGAGATTGTTTCCTCTAAAAAATAGGATACCATTAAAGAGAACAAGCTTTACAAAGTTGCGCCTGTTCAATATATAGGTATTCACAGATCAAACATTCGGAATTACGATAGCGGATACCTATATGAATTCAATTAAACGTAAAACCCGTATCTTTGAAACTTTAAAAAAGAGCTATGAAAGACTTAATGGGTAAGGCAATTTGGGACTATTACCATAATGAAAATCCTGAAGATCTGCAGACTGAAACTTCAATTTCTGAACTTGATGAGCTTCCGGTAGAGTATCTTTTCAGGGATTTTGAAGAGATGAATGAGATAGAGCAGAAAGCCCTGGAATCAGCAGACGGAAAAGTGCTGGATATAGGAGCGGGAGCAGGTTCACATTCTCTATATCTTCAAAATGAAAGAAACTTGGACTTGCTTGCATTGGATATTTCCACTAAATCTATTGAAATCTGTAAGTTGAGAGGAATCAAAAATGCAGTATGCCAAAATATGCTGGATTTTTCAGGAGAAACTTTTGATACTGTTTTGCTGTTAATGAACGGTACCGGGATTTTTCAAAGTCTTTCAAACATTGATACGTACCTTCAGAAATTATACACTTTACTCAACGAAAACGGTCAGATTCTTATAGACAGTACGGATATTTTGTATATGTTTGATCGTGATGAAGACGGAGGAGTATATATTCCGGCTGGTGGATATTATGGTGAACTCGATTATGTTGTGCATTATAAAGGAGAATCTGAAGATCCTATAAAATGGCTGTATCTTGATTTTACCACCCTACAAAATGCTGCTGAAAACAATGGTTTTAGTATTGAAAAAATAATTCAGGATGAAGATGCTTATCTGGCAAAACTGACGAAGAAATAACAAAAACTTAATAAAGTAAATAGAAATAGTATGCTTCAAATCTACTCAGCATGCATATCTCAATAAAAAACAAAACGCATACAATGTATGCGTCTTTCTTTATCTAAAATATTGAAGATACTTTTTCAACATTAGTAAATCTTAGTAAAAAATAACTTGAAAATAATTCCTGATAGTTGAGGAAAATCAAAATCAGCATAGCAATTCCAAGAATTACTGGAAAAATGAATGACTGCGCTCTATAGACAAGTCTTTTAGGCATCATTACAACCCAGATTACAATTAAAATTAATGGACCTAAAATTAAAGGGATAATTTCGGGACTATACCTCGAAGAGTTTGAAAAACCATTTTCCGTTAAAAATTTGTAAGTATAATATTGAAAAGGAATGTAGGTGATTCCGAACATCATCGTAAATACAGCTGAAGCGTATTTTTTTAGTTTTATAAAATTTAGACTTAACAAGAAAGCACCATAAAAAGTTCCTAGAAAAATACTTGAACTAAGGAGTAATGTTCTTGAATATAATCTGACGGCAGATGAATCTGTAGTAATATGGTCTTTCCAGTCTTCAATTTCTTCGTTTTTTTTTGCTATTTCAGATTCCCTTTTATTTTGAATGATATTTTGAATACTGATTTTCTCTTTGTCTGTAAAAGTTCGCCCTCTTTCCTCAAGAACTTCAAAAGCCATCTGAACAGCTTCAAGGGTAAAGCGGTTACCTTCCATTACATATTTTTCTAATTCAAAACTGGAAAGTTTCTTTAAGACATTTCTGTTAACCATGATTAATTAAAAAATGGGCAAATAAATGCCCATTTTATATAGTTTAATTAGAGCTTATCCTATCTCAATACCGTTTTTTACATCACTGTCATCCGGCGTTACAAAAGATAATTTACCATCTTCTTTTGTGGTTAATAATAACATTCCCTGAGATTCAATTCCGCGGATTTTTCTAGGAGCAAGGTTCAGTAAAATCATTACCTGCTTTCCGATCACTTCTTCCGGAGTGAAGCTTTCAGCAATTCCTGAAACCACTGTTCTTACATCAACACCTGTGTCAACAGTCAGTTTTAAAAGCTTATCCGCTTTTTCCACTTTTTCAGCTTCAATAATAGTTGCTGTTCTCAGGTCGATTTTCGTAAAATCATCAAAGGTGATTTCCTCTTTCATAGGGTTTGCGTTAGGATTTGTTTTTTTATTATTTTGTTTTGTCGCTTCTAATTTTTGGATTTGGGCCTCAATAACATCATCTTCTATTTTTGAGAATAGAAGAGAAGCTTCATTGATGGTATGACCACTTTCTATTAATACAGATTGAGTTTCAACATCATTCCATTTTACAGCCGAAACATTAAACATATTTAAAAGCTTTTCCGAACTGAAAGGCATAAAAGGTTCACATAATTGAGCCAAAGCTACAGCAATTTGAGCTGCAACAAATAAAGATTGAGCTGCTTTTTCCGGATGATCCTTTATGGTTTTCCAAGGCTCTTCTGCCTGAAGATACTGATTTCCAAAACGAGCAAGATTCATTAGAGCTGTTAATGAATTTCTGAATTCGTAATTTTCCAGGAATTCTGAGATCTCTTTTGCTGCCTTATTGATTTCTTTTAATTCCGGACTATTGATATCTCCTTGTGGAATAACTCCATTGTAATATTTATGCATTAAAACCGCAACACGGTTAATGAAATTTCCAAATATCCCAACTAATTCAGAATTATTTTTGGTCTGAAAATCCTTCCAGGTAAAATTATTATCCTTAGTTTCAGGTGCTGAAGAAAGAAGAGAATATCTTAATACATCCTGCTGTCCAGGGAAATCCTGTACATATTCATGAGCCCATACCGCCCAGTTTCTTGACGTTGAAATTTTATCATTTTCAAGATTCAAAAACTCAAAGGCAGGAACATTTTTAGGCATGATATAATCTCCGTGGGCTTTCATCATCGCAGGGAAAATAATACAGTGGAATACAATATTATCCTTTCCGATAAAATGCACTAAATCACTGTTTTCGCTTTGCCAGTAGTCTTTCCAGTCTTTTCCGTTTTTCTCTGCCCATTCCTGAGTGAAAGAAATATAGCCGATAGGAGCATCAAACCATACATACAAGACCTTTCCCTCCGCATTCGGAAGTGGAACCGGAACTCCCCAGTTAAGATCTCTGGTCATCGCACGCGGCTTTAAGCCATCCGTAAGCCATGATTTTACCTGTCCGTACACATTAGGTTTCCAGTCGTCTTTATGGCCTTCAATGATCCATTCATTCAGAAAATCTTCATAGTCGTTTAATGGAAGATACCAGTTCTTAGTTTCTTTAAGAATCGGAACATTTCCGCTTAACATTGATTTTGGATTGATAAGCTCAGAAGGCGATAGGGTAGATCCGCATTTTTCACACTGATCTCCGTACGCATTTTCGTTACCACAGTTAGGGCAAGTACCTACAATATATCGGTCTGCTAAAAATTCGTTAGCTTGTTCATCAAAATACTGCTCCGAAACTTCTTCCGTGAATTTCCCTTTTTCATAAAGAACTTTAAAGAAATCCTGGCTGGTTTCATGATGCTTTTTAGAAGTTGTTCTTGAATATTCATCAAATGAAATTCCCAAATCAGAAAAAGATTTTTTAATGATTTCATGGTATTTATCAACAATATCCTGAGGAGTAACTCCCTCTTTTTTTGCTCTGATGGTAATGGGAATTCCATGCTCGTCTGAACCACAGATAAAAGCTACATCTTTTCCTAATCTTCTTTGAAATCTTGCGTAGACATCCGCAGGAATATATACACCTGCCAAATGTCCTATATGAACCGGTCCGTTTGCATAAGGCAAAGCTGCCGTAATCATCTTTCTGTTTGACATTTATAGTAAAATTTTGTCTGCAAATATAAGCATAATCTGCATAATCCGCCTCTTATCTGTTACGATAATGAGCAATAAGTTTGTTTTGGCATTTTAAATATGAATTGTAGTTAAACGGTTGTTTAACTTATTGTTAAAACTAAGTATATATTATGCATTGCATATTTTAATGTAATGATATGTTAAACAGTGCTTTAGTTTATTGGTGTCGTTTAATGTACATAAATTATGATAATTTTTTATTAAAATTATGATAATTATAATTTTTTTTTAAATTGCAACACTGGCTTCCTGCCAAAAACACTTGGAAAAAAAGGACTTATTTAAAAACGAACTTATATAAAAACTATATTTTGAAAAATTCTATAATGGTATTAAAGATTGCGCCTGCTTTTTTATTGGCTAGTACAATAATTCATGCGCAAACAAAAGACTCTATTACAAAAGAGAAAAAGATAGATGAAGTTGTACTGATTGGATATGGTAAGCAGAAAAAAACTGACTTAACGGGGTCAATCTCTTCAGTTTCTTCGAAGGATTTTAATAGTGGCTCATCTACTGCTGACCAATTAATTGTCGGAAAAACACCCGGCGTACAAATAACTGGGAATAGTGGAGCGCCAGGGGCGGGTTCTACAATTAGAGTAAGAGGAGGTTCTTCATTTATTAATAATGATCCTTTAATAGTAATTGATGGTGTTCCTATTGACTTTAACAGCTTGAGCGGTGCAACAAATCCATTATCATTAATTAATCCAAATGACATTGAGACTTTTGATATTTTAAAAGATGCTTCTTCAGCAGCTATTTATGGTAACAGGGCATCAAATGGGGTTATTTTAATTACAACTAAAAAAGGTAGTACAGGTAAATTTAAAGTAAATTTTAATACCAATTTTTCTGTTTCTACTAAAATGGATAATGTAGATGTTTTAAATGCTGACCAGTTTAGAAATTTTGTAAACACTTATGGAACTGCATTACAAAAAGGCTATTTAGGAAAGGCTAATACTAATTGGCAAGATCAAATTTATCAACAAGCTTGGGGAACAGATAATAATGTATCTTTTTCGGGCGGGATTAAAAGCTTACCATACAGAGTATCTATAGGGTATAATGAACAAAACGGGATTGTAAGAACAAATGAATTCAGAAGAACCTCGCTGGGATTAAACTTTTCACCTAAATTTTTTGATAACCATTTAACTGTTAATGGTAATTTTAAAGGAACTTTCTCAGAAAATAGATTTCCAGATGGGGGAGCAATAGGAGCATCTATTTATTTTGATCCTACTCAGCCTATATATTCAGGTAATTCAAATTACGGAGGATATTACGAATGGCTAGATGCTCAAAATAAAGCGACAGGATTGAATGTGAATGGGACAAGAAACCCATTAGGTTTATTATACAGCAAAAGGGATATATCATCTGTTTTCAGAATTATTCCAAGTTTACAGTTAGATTATAAATTTCACTTTTTACCTGATTTAAGATTAAATGTAACAGGATCGTATGATTATGCAAAAAGTGATGGTTCTACAGCTACTTATAATGAGTACGATTTAAAGGCTACTAATCCTGAAGCTATAAAAATTGGCACTTCTTACCGTCCGTATTCTCAAGAGATTAAAAGTAAATTGTTTGAATCATATTTAAATTATGTAAAAAATATTGAAGCAATAAGTACCAATGTTGATATTATTGGTGGGTATTCTTATCAGGATACTCATTCAATAACACCTGCAGCACCAACTTACTCTAATACTCGTGAAACAAGTTTTTCTACACCAGGCGATACTCAGCGAACATTGGTCTCTTTTTATGCGAGAGGTATTTTTACCATTGCTAATAAATACGTAATCAATGGCTCTATAAGAAGAGACGGTTCTTCTACATTTTGGAACGGAAAAGATAAAAACCAATTATGGGGTAATTTCCCAGCAGTATCAGTTGCATGGAAAATTAATGAAGAAAGCTTTCTTAAAAATATAACAAGCATTAATTCTTTAAAAGTAAGAGCTGGTTGGGGTAAAACAGGACAGCAAGAAACAGGAACTTTTTATCCGGCTTTTGGTTCTTATTCTTATAGTAATAGCAGTACATCTCAATATCAGTTTGGTAATAGTTTTTATACTTTACTTCGTCCAGATGTTTACAACCCGAATTTGATTTGGGAAACCACAACTACGAAAAACTTAGGATTAGATTTTGGAATTTTTAATAACAGAATTAATGGTTCAGTAGATTATTTTGATAAAAAATCTGAAAATCTTATTGCGAAGGTACCGACTTGGGCAGGTGACTTAAGCAATTATAATATTAAAAATGTTGGAGTTATTGCAAATAAAGGTTTTGAAGCGAATTTAAATATCGTTCCAATACGAAATGAAAACTTAACTTGGGATGTTAATTTTAATGCCACTAAATTCAACCCTAAGGTTACAAGCCTTTCTCAATATGTAGATTCTGCATATAAAATTCCGACCGGAACTATTTCAGGTATCAATAATTACATACAGGCAATTACTGTAGGTCAGGCTCTTAATGCATTTTATGTTTATCAACAGGTGTATGATCAGAATGGTAAACCATTAGATGGAGCCTATATTGATAGAAATGGTGATGGTAAAATAACAGAGGATGATAAATATTTTTATAAATCTCCAACTCCAGATGTTATTTTAGGCTTTTCTACAAAAGTGAGATTTAAAAAATGGGATTTTGGAACCTCACTTAGAGCTGTTTTAGGTAATTATGTGTATAATAATTCGGCATCTAACAGTTCAATTGCGAATATTCAAAATAATAACTTCTTAAGTAATACGAATGCAAGTGTTCTAAATACACAGTTCGCTACTACCCAGCTATTTTCAGATATGTTCATAGAAGATGCATCATTCTTAAGAATGGATAATTTTACCATTGGTTACAATGCGGGTGAAATTATGGGTAAAGGGACTAATTTAAGAATAAATGCGATGGCACAGAATGTATTCGTAATATCTAAATATAAAGGTGTAGACCCTGAAGTTTTTGGAGGAATTGATAATGGATTTTATCAAAGACCTAGAGTGTATTCAGCTGGCTTTAACTTTCAATTTTAACTTATCATGAAAAATAAATATTTATATAAAAAACTAATTATAGGATCTATTACATTAGGCACTTTAATTTCAGCAGGATCTTGTACAAGTGATTTGGAAAGAGAACCTACCTTAGGTTTGACCTCTGCAGTACTTTATAAAGATTTTAATAATTATAAACCAGCTTTAGCTAAAATTTATGCAGGTTTGGCGATTGGAGGACAAGGTGATCAAAATAATGGTGATGGAGGTACCGACATTGGCGGGATTGATGGCGGGTTTTCAAATTACCTTCGCCAAATGTATAGTATGCAGGTATTAACAACAGATGAAGCTGTTATAGCTTGGGCAGATGCTGGTTTACCGGAAATGCATAATATGACTTGGAATGCTTCCAATCCTTTTGTAGCGGCAATTTATTACAGAATGTTTAATGTAATAGCGGTAAGTAACGAGTTTATCAAAAATACAACAGATGAAAAACTTTCTACCAATGGTATTACCGGAAACAACCTTACAGAAGCAAAATATATGCGCGCAGAAGCTCGTTTTCTGAGAGCGCAGTCTTATTATCATACTTTAGACTTATTTGGAAATGTACCTTATGTGCTTGAAACAACAGATATTATTAATAATCCGCCACCAAGAATTGTAAGGTCAGAACTATTTAAATTTGTAGAAAGTGAATTATTAGCATGTGCTAATGAGTTGAAAGATGCAAAAACTAATGAATATGGTAGAGCTGATAAAGCAGCTGCCTGGTCTTTATTGGCAAGATTATATTTAAACGCACAGGTCTATACAGGGACAGCAAGATATACAGATTGTATTACTTATTGTAATAAAGTAATTACTGCAGGATATTCTTTAAAACCTAATTATAGTTCATTATTTATGGCTGATAATAATATAAATAATCCCGAAGTAATTTTATCCGTAAACTATGATGGTACTCATACAAGAACATATGGTGGTTCAACGTTTATGGTGCATGCTGCTGTAGGAGGATCTATGCCTGCTTCTCAGTTTGGTATCAACGGCGGTTGGGGTGGTTTAAGAACTACAAAATCTTTTGTTAATTTATTTAATGGAATGCCAAATGATAAAAGAGGGAACTTCTATACTAGTGGTCAGAATTTAGAAATTAATAACCTTAGCACATTCACTGACGGATACGCTTTTATTAAATATAAAAATATTAAATTTTCAGATGGAAATCCTGGATCAGATACCACAGGAGATTTTGTAGATGCAGATATTCCTTTATATCGTTTAGCTGATATTTATCTAATGTATGGTGAGGCTGTTACAAGAGGCGGAACAGGAGGAAATATTGCGACTGCATTAGGATATGTAAATGCGTTAAGAACAAGAGCGGGAGGAAACCCTGTAGCAACCATTAACACAGACTTTTTCCTGGATGAGAGATCAAGAGAAATGTCTTGGGAAGCGACAAGAAGAACCGACTTAATTCGTTATGGCAAATTTACATCAGCTTCTTATCTATGGCCTTGGAAAGGAGGTGTGAAAGACGGTAAAGGAGTTGAAGACTACAGAAATCTTTTCCCAATCCCTGCCAATGATATTGTTGCAAACCCTAACTTGGTTCAAAACCCTGGATATTAATCCTAAAAAACACTCTAAAATGAAACATTTATTTAAAATATTAGCCATTGCTTTTATAGGTCTTTTTATTATTTCCTGTGAAAAAGATGAAGATCAGGCAGTCATTACAGAAACTACCAAAAGTACTATTTCACCAGACAAGACAACACTTGTTTTGGATAAAAATAACCCAGATAATGTTGCATTAAACGTTGTTTGGAGCAAATCGACTTTTAATTTAGCTGTAGCTTCAACCCAGCAATTGCAGTTTGGTGTTAAAGGTAAAAACTTTGTAGGAGCAACCAGCCTAGATGCAGTAAGCTCTCCAATTACTTTTACGAATAAACAGCTTAATAGCATGGCTCTAAGTTTAGGAGGAAATCCAAATGCTGTAATCGAAATTGAAGTGAGATTAAAAACTCTGATTGGAGCAGCTCCTTTTTATTCTAATGTTGCTACTTTAAAAGTTACGCCTTACCTTTTAGGTCCGGTTTATAATTTTACAGACTTATATCTGATTGGTGATGCAACTGCAGGAGGTTGGGATAATACAAGTACGAATACAAAAATTTATCCATTACAAAAATCAAGTACTGCAGGTGTTTATTCTTATACAGGTTATTTTGCTCAAGGTGGTTTTAAATTAATTAAAACTCCTGGATCATGGGATACACAATATGGAATGGGTAGTGCTGGAGTATTAAGTACCAGTGGTGCATCAGGAAACATTACAGTTGCAGGTTCTGGCTACTATAAATTGACAATTAATACTACTGCATTAACGTATACATTTACGGCAGTTCCAGCTCCAACTACTACTTACACTTCAATTTCTATGATTGGTACGGCTTCAGGTGATTGGAGTACCGATGTAGATATGGTTCAGTCAACTTTTGATCCACATGTTTGGGTTAAGAAAAATGTATTGATGAATTCTGGAGAATTTAAGTTCAGAGCAAATCATGCTTGGACAACAAGTTGGGGAGTTGCTAATGAATTTTTTGGAGTTGCAACAACAAGTGGTGGGAATATTCCTTTAACAACCTCTTTCCATTACGATGTTTATTTTAATGATATAACAGGGGAGTATTCTGCAATTCCTGTATATTAAACAAAGATTTACAACAATCAACATTGATTTACATTGAATTTATAAAGTAAGGTGTTGCTTTTTAGCAGCACTTTATTTATTTTTAAAGCATATAAATAGTCATTATGAAGAAAATTACAGTTGGGGCATTGTTGCTCTCAATGATGTTTGGGAGTGTACATGCGCAATCTTTACAATCGCCGGACGGGAAGTTTGAAATGAACTTTCAGCTGAAACAGGGCGTTCCTTACTACAACCTGAAATATAATGGGGTAACCGTGGTGGAAGATTCCAAATTAGGATTGAGATTATTTAAAGATACTTCTATAAAATTCGCCTCTGAAATTGCAAAACCTGAAGACGCAAAATTTGATCTTAATAACGGTTTTACAAAAACAGAAGAAAAAAGAGATTCCAAAAATGAAACTTGGCAGCCGGTATTAGGAGAGAAGAAAAATTACATCAATCATTACAACGAATTAGCATTAACATTGAATCAAGCTTCTACAGAAAGAAGTATTGTGGTTAAATTCAGGTTGTTCAATGACGGATTGGGATTCAGATATGAATTCCCGCAACAGAAAAATCTTAATTATTTTGTGATTAGAGAAGAAGATTCTGAAATTGATTTTCCAACTGATATGAAAGCCTGGTGGATTGTTGCAGATTATGATTCTCAGGAATATCAGTATCAGGAAACAAAAATTTCTGAAATTCCCGCAAGATGGGATAAAGCTTTCGATGCCAATGCTTCCCAGGCTTTGGTTAAGAACGCAGTTCAATCTCCATTGATGCTTAAAAAAGAAGGTAAAAATCCACTATACGTTAACGTTGCGGAAGCAGCTGTATTAGATTACCCGGCTTCACACTTAGAGGTAGATGCTCAGAATTTTAAATTCAAAACCCATCTTACTGCTGACAGACAGGGAGCTAAAGGGTATATTCAGACGCCATCAGTAACACCTTGGAGAACCATTATCGTATCTCCGAAAGCGGAAGAAGTAATGGATTCTAAAATGATCTTTAACCTTAATGAACCTACCAAGTATACCGATACTTCGTACATTCACCCTACAAAATACATGGGAGTATGGTGGGAAATGATCATTGGGAAATCCCAATGGGCTTACTCTACCGCAGAAAACGTGCATTTGGGTAAAACAGATTTTACAAAACTGACCCCAAATGGAAAACATGCTGCCAACAATACAAAAGTTAAAGAATATATCGACTTTGCAGCAGAAAACGGTTTCAAAGGATTATTGATTGAAGGCTGGAACACCGGTTGGGAAGACTGGTTTGGACATTCAAAAGAATTTGTTTTCGACTTTATCACGCCGTACCCGGATTTTGATATTAAAATGCTGAATGACTATGCTCATTCTAAAGGTATTAAACTCATCATGCACCATGAAACTTCAGGCTCTGCCACGAACTATGAAAGATGGTCCGACAAAGCATTCCAATTGATGAACAAATATGGTTATGATGCTGTAAAAACCGGATATGTAGGTGATATTATCCCTAGAGGAGAGCACCATTATTCTCAATGGACAATCAATCATTTTTACAGAATTGCAGAAAAAGCCAATGAATATAAAATCATGGTCAATTCTCACGAATCCGTACGTCCTACAGGAGAAAGCAGAACCTATCCGAATTATATCTCTGCAGAAGCAGCGCGTGGAACGGAGTATGAAGCATTTGGAGGCAATAACGCAGACCATCAGACGATTCTTCCTTTTACAAGATGGATGGGTGGATCTATGGATTATACGCCTGGGATCTTCCAGACAAAATTAGATTACTATTTCCCTGGAGATAAACGTTTTGTAAAAACTACCTTAGTAAAGCAGCTTGCACTGTATGTTACCATGTATATGCCTCTTCAAATGGCTGCAGATTTACCGGAAAACTACAAAAAGCATATGGATGCTTTCCAGTTTATTAAAGATGTTGCTGCAGATTGGGATGATACCAAAATTCTATCGGCAGAGCCGGGAGACTATGTGATCACTGCCAGAAAAGCAAAAGGGACAGACAATTGGTTTGTGGGCGGTATTACCGATGAAAACAAACGCGATTATACCGTAGATTTTTCATTCCTGGACAAAGGACAGAAATATGAAGCAACCATCTATGAAGATGGAAAAGATGCAGATTATATAGACAATCCGCAAAGCTATAACATCTACAAAAAGCAGATTACGGGTAAATCTAAATTGAATTTCAAAATGGCAAGAAGTGGAGGTTTTGCAATTTCCATCAAGCCAGTAAAATAATGACAATAATGCAGTAATAAATACAGCCTTACAGGTATACACAGCCTGTAAGGTTTTTTAATCAAATCCAGTATGAAAAAAATATATACGGTTTTTGCTATTTCGATAGCTTCAGTCGCTTTTTCTCAGATTCAGAAAGTAGAACCTGCCTTTTGGTGGAAGGGAATGAAAAATCCTGAACTACAGATCTTAGTATACGGAAAAGATATTGCCAAAAGTAAAATTGAACTTTCAGACGGCATCCAGATAAAAAACATCCAAAAGGTTGAAAATCCTAACTACGTTTTTCTTACCGTAAATACAAACGAGATTAACGTTCCGAAGTTTACCATTACCAGTAAAAAAAATAACAAAACTGTTGATTCTTATTCGTACGAATTGAAGCCGAGAAAAGCAAATTCTGCCGATCGAAAAGGGTTTAACAGTTCAGATGTGATTTATCTTGTGGTTCCGGATCGTTTTGCGAACGGAAACCCTAAAAATGATAGCCAGCCGGATGTTTCCGAAAAAGCCAACAGAAATTTTGACGGAGGAAGACATGGCGGGGATTTACAGGGAATTATTCAGAATTTAGATTATCTGAAAGAATTGGGAGCTACCACATTTTGGTCGACTCCTTTAACTGAAGATAATGAAAAAACCTATTCCTATCACGGCTATGCTTCAAGCGATTTATATAAAATAGATTCACGTTTTGGAACCAATGAAGACTTTTTCCGTCTTTCCGATGAACTTCATAAAAGGAATATGAAACTCATTATGGATTTTGTTCCGAATCACTGGGGACTTCATCACTGGATGATACAGGATTTACCTTCCAAAGATTGGATCCATTATTGGAAAGATGGTGAAAATGGATTTAAACGAAGCAATTACCGGCAAGCTGCCCATTTTGATCCCAATGCTTCACAATCAGATATAGAAGGCTGTACAAATGGTTGGTTTGACACCACAATGCCGGATATGAACGACAGTAATCCTTTGGTTGTAAATTATTTGGTGCAAAATGCAATTTGGTGGACAGAATCTGCCAACCTTGATGGAATCCGAGTTGATACCTACCCGTATAATAACAGGGAGGGTGTTACCCAATGGACAAAACGTGTAATGAATGAATATCCTGATTTTAACATCGTTGGCGAAACGCTTATGCATAGCCCTGCTCACATTGCCTATTGGCAGAAAGACAGTAAAGTAGCGGCCATTGAAGGATTTAATTCGCACTTGCCCTCGGTAATGGATTTTCCGCTACATGATATCATGGCAACTGCAGTTAATGAATCAAAAGAAGAATGGGACAAAGGAATGGTGAGAGTGTATGATGTATTGACCAACGATTTTTTATACCCGGATATCAATAACCTGCTTGTTCTAGTAGGGAATCATGATGTAAATAGAATCAATGATGATTTTAAAGGAGATATTGGAAAATACAAGATTGTGCTTTCGATGATCATGACTATGAGGGGGATTCCACAAATTTATTACGGAGACGAAATAGGAATGCAGGGAAGCAAAGCTGTTGGAGACGGAGATATTCGAAGAGATTTTCCTGGAGGATGGAAAGAGGATCAGCAAAATGCCTTTACCGAAAATGGAAGAACATCTGTTCAGAAAAACTATTTTGATTTTACAAAAAAACTGCTGAACTGGAGGAAAAATAAAACCGTGATTCATACTGGGAAAACCAAGCATTATGCACCCGAAAATAATGTATATGTCTATTTCCGTTACAATGAAAAAGAAAGTGTAATGGTTGTCATCAATAATAATGAAAAAGAGGCCACATTAGATCTTAAACGCTTTGCAGAATCCCTGAATACAACTTCAAAAGGAAAAGAAGTGATTTCCGGTAAGGAAATTTCCCTGCAAAACAGCTTAACGATTCCTGCAAAAACCTCGTTGATTATTGAGTTACAGAAATAATCTGAAATAAATTACTTTAAGACATGAAAAAAATAACGATATTGTATACTCTGATGCTTTGTATATGGAGCTTTACAGGGATTTCTGCACAATCGGTAAGTAAACAGTTCATAAAAGAAAAAGCGGAAATCAATATGATGCTCGATGCTTTTAATACTGCCGCTGCGAAAGCAGATTTTACGGCTTATTTCAATTATTTTGCGGACGAATCTACCTTTATTGGAACCGATGCCACCGAAATTTGGGATAAAAAAGCTTTTATGATCTGGGCGAAACCTCATTTTGATAAAAAAAGAACCTGGAATTTTACAGCATTAAAAAGAAATATCTATTTCAGCAAAGATGGCAAACTGGCTTGGTTTGACGAATTACTGGATACTCAGATGAAAATCTGCAGAGGTTCCGGAGTCGTTGAAAAAATAAACGGAAGCTGGAAAGTAAAACAATATGTACTTTCTGTAACCGTTCCTAATGAAGTTGTGGATAAAGTAGTCGTGGAAAAAACGCCAATAGAAGATGCTTTAATACAGCAATTAAAAACTAAGAAATAAACAGGACATAGTACAAATGGGAAAAAAAATAAAACCAAATCTTTCCATGGCTCAGATCATCAATATGAGCATGGGTTTTTTAGGTATTCAGATGGCTTTCGGTTTGCAGAACGGTAATGCGAGCAGAATTTTAGCCAATTTCGGAGCAGATGTTCACGAATTATCATGGTTTTGGCTCGTTGCGCCTATTACAGGACTTATTGTACAGCCGATCATTGGTCATATGGGTGATAACACCTGGAGTCCGCTGGGGAGAAGGAAACCTTACTTTTTAATTGGGGCGGTTTTGTGCGCAATTGGTTTAGTAATGCTTCCTAATGCAGCTTCTGCGACCCAGATGATGGCCGCGAATGTATTGCTTTTAGCGGTAATATTTTTAGCCATGATGGATGCTTCCATTAATGTCGCTATGGAACCTTTCCGTGCGTTGGTGGGAGATATGCTTCCAAAACATCAGGCAACCATCGGGTTTTCAGTACAGACCATATTAATTGGGATAGGAGCGGTTATTGGTTCCTATTTGCCGGACTGGCTTACCAAGCTGGGGATTTCTAATGTAGCACAGCCCGGTTTTGTGGCAGACAATGTAATTTATGCATTTTATATAGGAGCAGGTGTTTTAATACTGTCTATACTGTATACGATAGTAACAACTAAAGAATATTCTCCACAGGAATTTGCATCATTTGAAAACGGAAAAGAGATCGTTGAAGAACACTCTAAATTCAGTGATATTTTTAAAGATTTTGCTAAAATACCTTTACTGATGAAAAAGCTGGGAGCCGTACAGTTTTTCTCATGGTTTGCCCTATTTACCATGTGGGTGTTTACAACGAGTGCTCTTGCAACCCATCATTTTGGACTTTCTCCGCAGGACACCCATTCTGCTGAATTTAATAAAGCTGGAGATCTTACCGGGAAATTATTCGGATATTATAACCTTTGGGCGATTCCGTTTGCCTTCTTACTGACCCCGATTGCTAAGCGGATCGGAAAAAAGGAGACTCACGCGCTGGCACTTTTTTGTGGTGGGTTAGGGCTGATCTCCATGTATTTCATTAAAGATGTGGATTACCTGAAGATCTCTATGATCGGACTAGGATTTGCTTGGGCGAGTATCTTAGCGATGCCTTATGCAATGTTAATCGATGCAATTCCACAGAAAAAAATGGGCGTTTATATGGGAATATTTAATTTTTTCATTGTAATCCCGCAGATCATCAACGGTCTTTTCGGAGGTCCGATTGTCAGTAATATTTTCGGAAACCAAGCCATGGATTATGTTGTCGTTGGAGGAGTATGTATGCTTATTGCAGCAGTGATTACAATGATCTTTATAAAATCAGGAGATGAAACTTCAAAAGAGATTGAAGAAGAAATTCAACAGGTTCATTTTTAAATTTGATTTAAAATTATATTTCATAACATCAATAGAAGCGGGCTTTAGTCCGCTTTTTTGTTGACTTCATATAAACTCATAGATAGACTTCACCTTGTGCATAAAGAGTAACAATCAGATGGTAAGTCTAGCATCTGATGTCTGAAATACAGCATCTAAATTCCAATATCCATTTATATTATCTATTGAATTTTAATTTTTTATTAAGCTGGCCCTGATTTTTATTCTATACTTTAGAGTAATCAAATTATTAAAAATGTACGATATCATCATTATAGGAAGTGGAGCAGGAGGAGCAACAATGGCATACAGGCTTGCCGATACCGGTAAAAAAATTCTGGTTATTGAAAGAGGAGATTATGTGCCGATAGAAAAAGAAAACTGGGATTCCGTTGAGGTTTTCGAAAAAAATAGATATACCACAAATGATCTGTGGCTGGATAAACATGGAAAAACATTCCGTCCGGGAATGCATTATAATGTTGGCGGAAATACCAAATTCTATGGTGCAGCCTTGTTTCGTTTAAGAGAAAAAGATTTCAATGAAATACAGCATTATGGCGGTGTTTCACCAGCATGGCCGATTCAATATAAAGATTTACAGAATTATTATCTGGAAGCTGAAAAGCTTTTTCATGTTCATGGCAAAAGAGGATCAGATCCTACAGAACCGTTTGACTCAGAGCCTTATCCAAATCCGCCATTGCCGCACGAACCGAGAATTCAGGAAATCGTGGATGAGTTAGCTGATTATGGATGGCACCCGTTCAATTTGCCGATCGGAGTTAATTTTACACCCCATACAACAACAAATGCGCCCTACATCTTGGACCGTTTTGATGGTTTTCCGGATGCGGCTGAAAGAAAAGGGGATGCCCATCTTTGTGCATTAGCCAAAGCCCTGGAATATCCTAATGTGGAATTGATGGTCAATACAAAAGTTTTGAAACTCAATACAGATGCTTCCGGGACGAAAATTACCGAAGTCGTGGTAGAACAGAACGGAGAAACTAAAACACTCAGTTCAGAACTTGTCATCCTTTCTGCTGGAGCCATTAATTCCGCTGCAATCCTGTTGGAAAGCAAGAGTGAACAATTTCCGAATGGATTAGCCAATACTTCAGATCAGGTGGGGCGAAACTATATGTTTCATCAGAATACTGCGTTGGTTGCCTTATATACAGAACCGAATCCAACAAAATTCGGAAAAACATTCGGGATTAATGATTTCTACCATGCCAACAGAGACTATGAGTTTCCACTAGGACATATTCAGATGCTGGGGAAATCAGATGCGCATCAGATCAAGGCAGACAGTCCGGTGGTGGCACCCGGTTTTACTTTTGAATTAATGGCCGAGCACGCTGTTGATTTCTGGCTCACTTCAGAAGATCTTCCCGACCCGGAAAACAGAGTGACGGTAGAAGACGGGCAGATCAAAATAAGCTATTCCGAAAACAATCAGAAAGGACATGAACTTCTTAAATCAGAACTAATAAAAGCGCTCAAAGCATCAGGGAAGTTCGAGACTTTTCTGTTTAAAGGATTTTATTTCAGCAAAGGAATGGATGTCGCTTCACCCGCCCATCAGAACGGAACCACAAAAATGGGTCTTGATCCTGCAACGTCAGTGGTAGATACCAACTGTAAAGCCCATGACCTGCAAAATCTCTATATTGTAGATGGTGGATTTTTTGTATCCAGTGGAGCTGTAAATCCTGCGCTTACCATTATTGCAATGGCTTTGAGAGTAGGAGATCATCTTAAAAATGAGGTGCTGACATCATGAGTTCTAAAACCGTCACCATCATTGTTGTTTATATACTGGCTTTTTTAACCGGAGTTAATTTTGTTGTATTTCCGGCGCTGGGAACGGCTTTTACAGATCAGTCTTTATTTAAGCTGTCTTCATCACAGTTTGGAAATCTATTCATTCCACAGGTAATCTGTATCATTATTTCATGTTTGGGAGCGCCATTTTTAGTGAATAAATTAGGCCCTAAAATTGTTTTAAGCACAGGCCTTATCCTGATGATCATTTCTACCGGAATACTATGGCTGTTGCAGTATGACATGAATTCCCACCTGCTGTTTCCTATACTCATGGTTTTGGTGGCATGCATGGGGTTGGGGTTTGGACTTTCTATCACCACCTTAAATCCTTTAGCAGCAAGTTTATTTGAAGAAGGAAAATCTTCCGCCATTTTACTCTTGCAGTTTTTGGTAGGATTGGGAACCTCTACCTCACCACTGATGATGAACATTATCGGGAATGTCAAAAACTGGATGTATGTTCCCGGAAGTATCTTTATTGTGGTAAGTCTTGCATGCTTAGCCTTCTTATGTTTGAAACTGGAAAAAGGAGCCTTTTTCGAGCTTCCCGGCCATTTCAGAATTCCCCGGAAATTATGGATATTTTTTACTGTCATCGTTTTGTATGGATGTATTGAAGGAACTTTCGGAAGCTTTGGAGGCATTATTCTTAAAAATAAAGGACTGGATAATAACAAAGCCAGCCTTGGACTTTCATTGTTTTGGGGCGGTATTGCCCTGAACCGTTTGCTTTTTGGATTGTTTTCCAGGAAAAATGATCTGTCCGGAATTTTTCTTTTCTCTCCTTTGCTGGTCGGAGTATTGCTTTTCATTCTTCTGATAGATCCAAATATCAATATCCTTTTGGTACTGATGTTTTTCATTGGGTTTTTCATGGGCAGCATATTTCCCGGATCCATTGGCTGGGGAACAGTGGAGTTTCCTACACTTTCCGTATTGGTTTCCGGATTTCTAATGGCCGCCAATCAAATAGGAACCGGTGTTGTAACCAATGTTCTGGGCAATTTTTCCAATTATACCTCTAAAATTCTGATTTTTTTAATTTTCTGTACCATTATTATCTGCGGCATTCTTTTTTATATGAAGAGAAATTCTAAGATAAAAGAAGCCTTTTAATTGATGAAAGGAAGGGGAATAAGAACAAAGAGTAAAGAGTAAAGAGTAAAGAGTAAAGAGTAAAGAACAAAGACTTTAGGCGTTCGAATATTTATCGACTTAACAAAAAAGACCAAACACTAACAACTAACAACTAACAACCAAAAACTAATAACAAAAAACAGACAACCAAAAACCATCAACTAAACTTCTTATCCTACGTCAACATTTACCAATCTCACAACCCGTACATTTGTACTATAAATAATGACAATATGAAAACAGTTTATCATAAAGCAGATACGAGAGGCCATGCCAATCATGGTTGGCTAAACAGTTACCATACCTTCAGTTTTGCGAATTATCAGAACAGCGATAGAACAAACTTTGGGGTATTACGGGTTTTGAATGATGATACCGTTTCTCAGGGAATGGGTTTTGGAACACATCCGCACAAAAACATGGAAATTATTTCCATCCCCTTAGAAGGAGATTTGGAACACAAAGACTCTATGGGAACCACTGCGGTAATTAAAAAAGGCGAAATTCAGGTAATGAGTGCCGGTACCGGAGTGATGCATAGCGAGTATAACAAAAATAAAGATGAAGCCGTAAAATTTCTGCAGATCTGGATCTTTCCTAAAGAAACAGATGTAGAGCCAAGATACGATCAGAAAAGCATTAAAGAAGGACAAAAGATCAATGGATTCCAGCAAATTTTATCACCTGACAAAAATGATGACGGGGTATGGATCCATCAGGATGCATGGTTCAACCTGGCGAATTTTACAAAAGGGAACGGTAAAAACTATACCCTTAATAAAAAAGGAAACGGAGTATACGCATTTGTACTGAAAGGAAGCGCTAAAGTTGGAGACCGTATTCTGAATGAAAGAGACGGATTGGGAATCTGGGATACCCAAAGTTTCAATATAGAAGCTGAGGAAGATACCGAAATACTTTTGATGGAAGTTCCTATGGAATTGCCTTCCTATCTTAAATAGACTAAATTTGTAAAGATTAAAAAATATTTAAATAATAATGAAAGTTTTAGCAATAGCAGGAAGCAACTCGGGAGCTTCAATTAATAAGCAGTTAGTAGCCTATGCATCTACTCAATTTGAAAATGCAGAAACAGAAGTAATCGATTTGGATGCTTTCGAAATGCCTATTTATAAGCATGAAAGAGAATTAGAAGGTGGTATTCCTCAGGAAGCAAAAGATTTTGCAGCAAAGATTGATGGTGCAGACGTACTTTTGGTTTCCTTACCGGAACATAACGGTACCTATTCTACTGCTTTTAAAAATGTTTTTGACTGGGTATCCAGAATTAAAGACAGAACAGTATGGAATGGAATTCCTATGTTATTGATGTCTGCAGCCCCTGGAGGAAGAGGTGGAGCAGGAGTTTTGGAAGCAGCAACCAAACGTTTCCCTTTCCATGGAGGAAATATTGTAGAAACTTTCTCACTTCCTTTCTTTAATGATAACTTTGATAAAGCAGCTCAGAAGATTTCTAACGAAGAGAAAGACAGTGAATTAAAGGATAAAATAAAAAAGATTGCAGCCGTTGAAACAATCCTTGAAAAATAGAATTTGAATATTAATTTAAAATTACTATTTTTGCAAAAAGAAAAGAGATGAAAATTCAGTCCACCTTCAAAGAATGTTTTTCAAAAAAAGGAGAAACTGTGGACTCTGAAATTCTGAGATAAAATAACGGCCGATAATCTACCAAGATTGTCGGCTTTTTTATTTTACAAAATTGATATAAAATAAAAATTAAAATGTACCAATTGACCAATGTAACAGTTTACCAATTCAAAGCATTGTTACATGATTAGACTGATACATTGCTAAATTATAAAGCATGAGCAACACATACAAATCTGCAGGAGTAGACAAAGAAGAAGGATACAAAACCGTTGACAAGATCAAGAAGGCGGTAAGTGAAACCCATAATTCCAATGTATTGAACAACTTGGGAAGTTTCGGTGCTTTCTATGAGATTGGTGGATACAAAAATCCTGTTTTGGTTTCCGGAACGGATGGGGTAGGAACCAAGTTGAAAGTAGCGTTAGATTCCAAACAGTACAGTTCTATCGGGATAGACTGCTTTGCGATGTGTGCCAATGATATTCTTTGCCACGGTGCCAAGCCCTTATTCTTTTTAGATTATTTAGCTTGTGGAAAACTGGATTCTGAAATTGCTGCCGAAATCGTTCTAGGTATGGTAGAAGCCTGTAAAGACAATAACTGTGCACTCATTGGCGGTGAAACTGCTGAAATGCCGGGAATGTACAAGCCGGGAGATTATGATGTTGCAGGATTCTGTGTAGGAATTGTAGAAAAAGATCAGATCATTGACGGTTCAAAAATTAAACCGGGTAACAAAATTATTGCGTTGCCAAGTTCAGGATTCCACTCAAACGGATTTTCTTTGGTAAGAAAAATATTCCCTGATTTCGAAGAAGAATTTGAAGGAAAGCCATTATATGAAACCCTATTGGTACCTACAAGATTATATTACAAAGATATTCACAGACTGTTGGAAGAAATAGAAGTTTGCGGTATTGCTCACATTACTGGAGGTGGTTTGTATGAGAATATTCCAAGAATTATTCCTCAAGGTTTATGTGCTTCTATTGATGCTTCCAAAATTCAGATCCCAAGTGTAATGCTTGAATTGGAAAAAAGAGGAAATATTGCCCGTGAAGAAATGTATGGAACCTTCAACATGGGGGTAGGAATGATCGTGGTGGTAGAACCTGCTCATGCAGAAAAAGTGCTGCATCTTTTAGATGATGCGTACGAAATCGGTGAGATCACGGAAGGAACTGAAAAAATAGATTTAAAATTTTAGGAGCTTAATCCCGCTTTTCGCTATATCTTTTTTATGACGGCCTTCGCTTCGCTCCGGCCGCAACAAAAAAGGATGCCGCTGCAATCGGGGCTAGATAATAACAGTCAAAGCCCTGTCAAGATTTAAACCTTGACAAGGCTCACAAAATAAAAATGAAAAACATCGTCATACTCGTTTCAGGTTCAGGAACTAATCTTCAGAGAATTATAGATTCCATTGAATCCGGAGCTATTCAGAATGCGAAAATCAGCTTGGTAGTAGCCGACAGAGAATGTTACGGACTGGAAAGAGCTAAGAATCATGCTATAGAAAATATACTCATTCCAAGAGGGAAAAACTTTAGCGCAGAATTAAACAAAGTCATTCCTGAAAATACAGATCTGATTGTGCTGGCAGGATTCCTTTCCATTCTGAAACCTGAGTTCTGTGAAAACTGGACCGGTAAAATAATTAATATCCATCCTGCATTACTTCCGAAATTCGGAGGAAAAGGAATGTGGGGAATGCATGTGCATCATGCCGTAATTGAAGCTAAAGAAAAAGAAAGCGGGGCGACAGTACATTTTGTAACTCCGGGAATTGATGAAGGAGAAACCATTCTTCAGAAATCATTTGAAGTAACAGAAGATGATACCCCTGAAACAATAGCCGAAAAAGTACATCATATTGAATATGAAATTTTCCCCATAGCGATCAATAAGATTTTAAATAATGATTGATTTAGCAGAAGAATACATTTTAGAAAATGATAAAGTACTTTTAAGACCTTTAAAAGAATCTGATTTTGATTTACTTTTGAAGTTCTCTGAAAACGAACCTGATATTTGGAAGTTTAATGCATTAGGTGCAGATGGTGCTGAAAATCTTAAAAATTATATTGCTGCAGCACTTAATAACAGAAAAAATCAGACAGAATATCCTTTTGTGGTTTTTGATAAGAAAAATCAGGAGATTATAGGAAGTACAAGGTTTTACCTGATCAATAAATTTAACCAGACCCTTGAATTAGGGTATACCTGGTATGGAAAAAGTTATCAGGGAACCTATATAAATAAAAACTGCAAGTACTTGATGCTTGAGTTTGCTTTTGAAATCTGGAATATGGAAAGAGTTGGATTTAAAGCTAATAATCTCAATAAAAGGAGTATTACTGCAATGAAGAGTATTGGCTGTAAAGAAGAAGGTATTCTAAGAAACTTTTCAACAGATTCGGAAGGAAACAGAATGGATGCCATGGTATTAAGCATTTTGAAAGAAGAATGGTTTACTACGATCAAAGAAAATTTGAAAGAAAAGATATCGTAATTCTGAAATGAAAGCACTTTAGATTTTGAAAAAATATTTCGAAAAATTAAGAAAAATCTAAGTAAAATAAAAGTAAATCCGGGGGTGAAAGACCGGAAATACAGTTTGAAATAGCTGTAAAAAGTAAAAAATTGAAAGTAAAATGAGTAAAAAGAGAGTATTAATCAGTGTTTCTGACAAAAGTGGATTGACCGAATTCGCTCAGTTTTTGGAAGCCCAAAATTACGAGTTGATTTCTACAGGAGGCACGTTCAAACATTTGAAAGAAGCTGGTTTACACCCCATTCAGATTGATGAAGTAACCGATTTTCCTGAAATGCTGGACGGTAGAGTGAAAACTTTACACCCGAAAGTTCATGGCGGATTACTTGCCGTACGTTCCAATGAAGAACATATGAAGACCGTTCAGGAATACGGAATCGGGCTTATAGACATGGTCATCGTAAACCTTTATCCTTTCTTTGAAAATGTAAACAAGGATATTTCTTTACATGAAAAAGTAGAATTTATCGACATTGGTGGTCCTTCAATGCTTCGTTCAGCAGCCAAAAACTTTGACTCTGTGACGGTAATTACCGATGTAGAAGATTATGCTACGGTAAAAATTGAAATGGAGCAGAACGGTGATACGTACATTGAAACCCGTAAGAAATTAGCCGGAAAAGTATTCAACCTTACATCAGCTTATGATGCAGCTATTTCAAGAATGCTTTTAGATGAAGAATACCCAACGTATCTTAACGCATCTTACAAAAAAGTATCTGACCTGAGATACGGAGAAAATCCTCATCAGACGGCAGCGTACTACGTTTCTACTTTCGAGAACGGAGCGATGAAAGATTTCGAACAGTTAGGAGGAAAAGAACTGTCTTTCAACAACCTTCGCGATATGGATCTTTGCTGGAAAGTAGTAACTGAATTCAAAGAAGAAATGGTATGTTGTGCTGTAAAACACTCTACTCCTTGTGGTGTGGCGATCGGAACTTCAGCATTGGAAACATACCAGAAAACGTTCGAATGTGACCCGATCTCTATCTTTGGCGGAATTGTTGCAATGAACTACAAAATCGATGCAGCAACAGCAGAAGAATTAAACAAAACTTTCCTTGAAATTGTAATGGCTCCGGATTTTGACGAAGCAGCATTGGAAGTGTTAAGGAAGAAGAAAAATCTTAGAATTATTAAAATTGTAAATCCGGTTTCCGACAAGCAGACGTGGGTGAAAGTAGACGGTGGAATTCTGGTTCAGGACAACGACAGTATCTTCTCTGATGATATTAAAGTGGTAGGAAACGTACAGCCTACAGAAGAACAGAAAAAAGCATTGCTTTTCTCTCAGAGAGTAGTAAAATATGTGAAATCCAACGCAATTGTTGTTTCTAATGGAATTCAGGCTTTCGGTATCGGAGGCGGACAGGTAAACAGAATCTGGGCTACCCAGCAGGCAATTGAAAGAGCTAAGGAAAAATTCACAGGAGACTTAGTATTGGCTTCTGACGCATTTTTCCCTTTCCGTGACGTGGTAGATTTCTGTGCAGAACAGGGAATCAAAGCGATCATTCAGCCTGGTGGAAGTGTAAAAGACCAAGACAGTATCGAAGCTGCCAACGAACATGGCATCCCGATGATGTTTACTGGAGTTAGACATTTTTTCCATTAATTAAATTAAGATTAAAATGATAGTGGAAAATCTTTTAATTTTTACACAGTAATTGTTAATTCTGGCTGCGTACTAATGCCTTTCAAAGCTTAATACCATAGGTTTTAAAACAAATACCAGTGAATACTGCGTTAAAAATGACTGTTGAGAAGAAAGAAAGACACTAAGAAAATTGTATTTTGAGATTGTATTTATAGCATTCAAAATTATATATTTGTAATATTATAGACTAGTTAATTATATAAAGTATGAGAATATTAATCATAGGTGAAGGTGGAAGAGAATCTGCTCTGGCTGCAAAACTTCAGAAAGACTCAAGAGTGAGTAAAATGTTTTTTGCCAACGGAAATGCAACAACCGATGTAATAGGGAAAAATGTTCATTTATCAGAGATTAAAGAACTGAGAGATTTTGCTATTAAAGAAAAAGTAGATTTAACGATCGTAGGTCCTGAAGCACCGCTTGTAGCAGGCTTAAAGGATGAATTTAAAAAGCATGATCTGAAAGTTTTTGGTCCCAACCAGAAAGTGGCAAGTCTTGAAGGAAGCAAAGCTTTTTCTAAGAAATTTATGCAGACCTATGATATCAAGACAGCAAGAGCTGTAGTATTTGATTCATATAACGAAGCTAAAGACTATGTGCAGACGCAGGAATATCCTTTGGTGATCAAAGCAAGTGGTTTAGCAGGAGGAAAAGGTGTTGTTATTTGCGACACTTTGGAAGAAGCTGAAGCTACGATCCACGATTTCATGATCCGCAGGATTTATGGAGATGCAGGGATTCGTTTAGTGATCGAAGAATATCTGGAAGGTTTTGAAGCTTCAATTATTGCATTCTCAAACGGTGAAAAATTATTCCCGTGTATTGCAGCGAAAGATTATAAAAAAGCTGGCAACGGAGATACAGGACCTAATACCGGTGGTATGGGATCTGTGGCACCAAGCCCGGAATTTACAGCAGAGCATGAAGCAGATTTCGAAAAGAATATCCTGGAGCCTACCGTTAAAGGATTAAAAACAGAAGGATTCAGTTTCAAAGGAATCATTTTCTTCGGATTAATGGTCACTAAAAACGGAACATACCTTCTTGAATATAACATGAGATTCGGAGACCCTGAAACTCAGGTGTTGATGGCCCTTATGGAAAACAATCTGTTAGACGTTATCAACGACTGTATGGAAGGAAAAGAACTTCAGCTTACGTTTAAAGACGAAAAAGCAGTTTGTCTGGTAATGTGTTCAGGAGGATATCCAAGAAATATAGAAACAGGCTTTGAAATCGTAGGAGAAGACAAAGTGAAACATAGCCAGTTATTGTACGCAGGCGCTGTTAAAAAAGGCGATAAAGTAGTTTCCAACGGTGGTAGAGTACTCAACATTGTGGCTACAGGTGCTACCTATGATGATGCCCGCAAGAAAGTCTACGAAGATGCAGCTCATGTACACTTCGACTACAGTTTCTACAGAGAAGACATCGGGAAGTTTTAATAAAAATCACGAAAAAAGATTTGGAACATTCCAAGTCTTTTTTTGTAAGGAAGTTAGAATTTAGATATCAGTACAACATAAAAAGATTAGGACTAAAAATCTAATATCTGAAGTCTGACATCTTCAAAATTTAAAATCAATTATACAATGAATAACGGTATTATTATATTGGATTTCGGATCTCAGTACAACCAGCTTATCGGAAGAAGAATCCGTGAGATGGGAGTATATTCTGAAATCTTACCTTTCAACACCCCATTACAGGATATTTTAGAAAAACAGCCGAAAGGAATTATCCTTTCCGGAGGTCCAAGTTCTGTGAATGCGGAAAATGCCCATTTGGTTGAAAAAGAATTATATGAGCAGGGAATTCCCGTATTGGGAATCTGCTACGGAATGCAGCTTACAGCACATTTGCTTGGTGGAAAAGTAAATAAAGGAGAAAAAGGTGAGTATGGAAAAGCTCATTTAGATATTATTAAAGAAAATGCTTTACTGAAAGGAGTGACTCAAAACTCAGTGGTTTGGATGAGTCATTTTGATGAAGTAGGAGAGCTGCCTGCAGGTTTTGAATTAAATGCAAAATCTGGGGTTATCGCTTCAATTTCCAATCCTGAAAGTAAGATTTATTGCGTACAGTTCCACCCGGAAGTATCTCACACTGAAGAAGGAGGAAAAATGCTTGAAAATTTCGTTTTCAGTATTTGTGATGCAGAAAAAAACTGGAAACTGACCAACTACATCGAAAAAACAGTGGCAGAAATCCGTGAAAAAGTAGGGGATAACAAAGTGATCCTTGGACTTTCAGGAGGAGTAGATTCTTCAGTAGCGGCAGTTTTGATCCACAAAGCCATTGGAGATCAGCTGAACTGTATCTTCGTAGATACCGGTTTGTTGAGAAAAAATGAAGATGTAAAAGTAATGGAAAATTACGGCGAGCATTTTAATATGAATATTAAACTGGTTGACGCTTCAGAAAGATTCCTTACCAAATTAGCAGGTGTTGATGATCCGGAACAAAAAAGAAAAATCATTGGAAACGAATTTATTCATGTTTTTGATGAAGAATCCCATAAAATTGAAGGCGCTAAATTTTTAGCACAGGGAACTATTTATCCTGATGTAATCGAAAGCCAGTCTGTAAACGGACCTTCAGCAGTAATCAAGTCTCACCATAACGTGGGCGGGCTTCCTGAAGAAATGGATTTTGAGCTTTTAGAGCCATTAAGAGAGCTTTTCAAGGACGAAGTAAGAAAAGTGGGTGAGGAATTAGGTATTCCACATCATTTGGTACACAGACACCCTTTCCCTGGACCTGGATTAGGAATCAGAATTCTAGGAGCGGTAGATCCTGAAAAAGTAAAAATCCTTCAGGAAGCTGACGATATCTTCATTGAAGAATTATATAAAAATGACCTTTACGAAAAAGTTTCTCAGGCTTTCGTCGTATTACTTCCTGTGAAATCCGTTGGAGTAATGGGTGATGAAAGAACCTATGAATACACTGCTGTTGTTCGTTCTGCGAATACCATCGATTTTATGACGGCAACGTGGAGCCGACTTCCTTATGAGTTTTTAGATACTGTTTCAAGCAGAATCATCAACGAAGTAAGAGGAATCAACAGAGTCGCTTACGATATTTCAAGCAAACCGCCAGCAACGATTGAGTGGGAATAATCCTGCTTTGAAATGATAATATAAATCCTGCCTATCTTGATAAGCAGGATTTTTTTATTATAGATTTGAACTTAATCGATATATTATTCAAGTTCAACTATAAAAATTTCATCATTTTTTTCTATTTTAGAAGTCTTTGAAAAACGAAACCATGAAAAAAATTCTATTCGCAGGACTTCTGATCCTATTGACCAGCTGTACCAAAAATCCTGATATCCATGAAATCATCAGCAGTAATAAACTGATTAAAGAAATTGATGAGTTTATTGCAGATTCTAATGAAAAACAAACCGTAAAATTTATAACAGTCTCGGGAATCGTTGAGCCTGAGAAAAAAGAGGTAGAACTTTTATTAGCCAACAACCAGCCTGTATTCATCAAAGAAAATTCACAACGAATCAATAAAGAAATCCAATCAAAAAAATATGGATATTTTACTTACAAAGGATATGAATTCCTGGTAGATGAAAAACTTAACAATACATTCAAACTGAAATATGAGGATTTTGATCAAATGAAGAAGCATTTTGTCATTCAGGAACAGTTTTCCAAAAAAGAAGACGTAGTCAATAAAAAATGGCGCGCCATGCATATCCAGTACAACACCGCGAAAGATTCTGTGGAATTCAGTACAATTTCTGAACTCACCGTCCCGGATTCTTCCTACTAATTTCAATACAATCATAATTTTTTTGATGAATATATTTGTGAACAAAGAACCCATTATCCGCAGATATTTCCTTGAAGTTCAGATGATATCTTGAATAAGAACAGACTAAGTGTGATCAAATACACAAAAAATATTGAAAAATCATACCGATAATGAAGGCTGTGATTGATTATTTTTTTCTTAAATTTAAGTAAAATTACATTAAATGCAAATAGATACAAGACCTCTGACTGTAGAGGATTACGATGAATTGGTCGTAACAATGAAGCGCGCTTATCCGCAGATGTCAGAATCAATATGGTCTAAAAAAAGCATCGAAAAGCTGACCAAAATGTTTCCTAAAGGACAAATCTGTATCACGGTAGACGGAAAACTGGCTGCAGTAGCCCTTTCCATCATTGTGAATTATGAAGAATTTGGTGATGAACATACTTACAGTGATATTACAGGGAATTATACCTTTAATACCCATTCTTCCACAGGAAATGTCCTGTACGGAATAGAAGTTTTTGTAGACCCCGAGTTTCGTGAGCTGCGTCTGGGAAGAAGATTATATGACGCCAGAAAAGAACTCTGTGAGCTACTGAATCTGAAATCCATTATTCTGGGTGGAAGAATTCCAAGCTACCACAAATACAGCCACGAAATGTCGGCCAGAGAATATATCCGAAAAGTAAGAGATAAGGAAATCTATGATCCCGTATTGTCTTTTCAGTTATCCAATAATTTCCTGCCGATCAGAGTCCTGAAAAAATACCTTCCCGAAGACGAATCTTCGAGAGAAAACGCCGTTTTGCTACAGTGGAACAATGTGTATTACAGCAAGAAGCCCAATACGATGCAGGACAGCATTATCCGGCTTGGCTTGGTGCAATGGCAGATGAGACATTTCAAAGACATCAATGCATTCTATGAGCAGGTAGAGTTTTTTGTGAATGTGATGGGTGATTACAAATCAGATTTTGTTCTCTTCCCGGAGCTTTTCAATACTCCTTTGTTAGCACCATTCAATAAGCTTTCAGAAAGGGACAGTATGATAGAACTGGCCAAATTATCAGAACAGATTAAAAATAAAATTTCTGAACTGGCTATCAGCTACAATGTGAACATTATCTCCGGAAGTATGCCGGTTTTTGAAAATAATGATCTGTACAATGTAAGTTATCTCCTTCATCGCGACGGTAGGATTGACGAATACCGAAAGATTCATATCACGCCTAATGAAAGAAAATACTACGGAATGAAAGGAGGCAGCGAAATTAAAGTTTTCGATACCGACTGCGGAAAAATAGGTCTGGTGATCTGTTACGACGTAGAATTCCCGGAACTGCCGAGAATTTTGGCAGATCAGGGAATGAAAATTCTTTTTGTACCCTATCTTACCGATACCCAAAATGCCTATATCAGAGTGCGTCACTGTGCAGCCGCAAGAGCCATAGAAAACGAATGTTATGTAGCCATTGCCGGATGTGTAGGAAACCTGCCGGGAGTGAATAATATGGATATCCAGTTCGGACAGGCCGCTGTTTTTACCCCTTCAGATTTTGCCTTCCCATCCAATGCAGTCAAAGGAGAAGCGACCCCTAATACAGAGATGACCCTGATTGTGGATGTCGACCTGAATCTTCTGAAAGACCTTCATTACAACGGTTCCGTACAGGTAATGAAAGACCGGAGAAATGATTTGTATGAGACATATCTTAGATCATCATAAAATAATAATCCCGCTCATTCAGCGGGATTTTATATTCATTAATTATTAAAATAAAGAGTGTAAAGAAATCCGGAATATATTTCCACATACTTTTAAGCTTTAATGTTCTGATTGTGATGGTTTTATATGATGTCTGATATCTGCATCTAATTAATAAAAAGTAGAATAGGAATAATTTTTGGAATTACCTTACAACTCACTATTTTTACAAATATGTTTGACAAGCAACAAAGAAAACTGAAAAGATCTGCCCGTTTGATTTCCGTGCTCAGCAAATACGGATTTAAAGATATGCTGGCAAGAATGAACAGCGGCAATAAACAGGAAGAAGAAACAGGAAATGACGATGAAGTCATATCAAAAGGAACTGTTTATGAACGAATGAGGCTGGTACTGGAAGAATTGGGACCTACTTTTGTAAAGCTTGGCCAGACTTTCAGCAACAGAGAAGACCTGCTTCCGCCGGAATTGGTTCAGGAACTGCAAAAACTCCAGGATAAAGTGGAAACCGTAGAGATGAATGTGGAAGAGATCATGGAGAATGAATTCAATATCTCGGTGAAAGACTATTTTCAGGAAATTCAGCATATTCCATTGGCTACAGCTTCCATTGCACAGGTATATAAAGCGGTATTGCTCGATGGCAGTGAAGTGATTTTAAAGATTAAGAAAGCCGATGTGCAGACCGTTATTGAAGATGATCTTCTCTTGATTAAAGACCTTGAAAAAATCATTTCATCCTATTCTGATATTGGAGAAAAGCTTAATCTGAAGCAGGCTATTTCAACGTTTGAAAAATCGTTGCTTGAGGAAGTATCCTTAATCAACGAAAAAAATAATATTCTGCAGTTTGCCCGGAATTTTAAAAATAATAAAGAAACATACGTTCCGAAAATCTATGAAGATTTATCCAACAATAATGTCCTTTGTATGGAATTTATTGATGGACTCAAGGTAACAGATAAAACAGGCCTTATTGCCCATGGAATTGATCCTGTAAAGATTTCTGAAGTAGGATTACGATTGTTTGTGTCCCAGATTTTAGACTATGGTTTCTTTCATGCGGATCCCCATGCCGGAAATATTTTAGTTAAAAAAGATGGCAGAGTTGTTTTCATTGATTTTGGAGCAGTAGGAAAGATTCAGCCGAATGATAAAGAGATTCTGGAAAATCTGATTATCAGTTTTGTCGCTAAAAATGCTCATAAGATCGTAAAGTCGCTTAAAAAAATGGCTGTAAGCTATGAAATTCCGGATGAGAGAAGATTTGAAAATGATGTAGAAGATATTCTGAATTTTGTCCACAGCACTTCCCTCAAAGAAATAAATCCTCAGGAGATCATCAATAAAATGAAAGATGTCCTGAAAGATAACCGTCTCCATATGCCGGATTATTTCTATCTGCTGTTTAAAGGAATAGGATTAATAGAAGGAGTAGGGCGAACCATCAATCCTGATCTGGATATCGTGAAAAGCTTAAGCCCGTACACGAAAAAAATTCTTACCCGAAAGATCAATCCCAAAAATATTTTGAAAACCGGAATGGACAGAATGATGAATTTTACGGATAATGTAGACGAAATTCCGAAAGAACTCCGCTCTGTTCTTCAAAAACTGGACGAAAATAAATTCACCGTTTCTACTGAGTTTAAAAATATAGAAAAGACCAACCAGCTAATTAAATCAAGCACTGTCAATCTCATGTTAGCCATGATTTTAGGCGCAAACATGATTGCAACAGCCATCGTTTTTGTTTCTGAGGCCGGACCTAGAATTGGAGAAATGTCTGTGGTGGCTATTCTGGGATTTTTATTTTCCATTCTGTTGGTGATCATACTTTTATTAAGAATAACCAGAAAGTAAAACAAATAATTTTAAACGATAAATAATCATGAAAACCCTTATTGTAACCCTTTTTATAGGCTGTTTTTCTCTTTCATATGCACAGGAGACAGATAAAGGCGGAGTTTCAGGAGATTTTGATGGCAACGGTACGAAGGAATATGCCTTTGTAAAAGTGAGCGACTGCAGTGATGAATGTGACGGGAAATGCGAAACGACAATTTATTTCAGCGATAAAAATATAAAACCATTCACCATTTCACCAGCCAATAGTGGAGAAATTTACAACCTTAAAGATCTGAACGGTGACGGAAAAGATGAGATTGGTTTCTATCCCGGTTGGTGTACCAGCTGCTGGCATCCTTTTTATGTATATACACTTTCAAAAACAGGATGGAAACCTTTGGTAGACCCTATATCTACTCACTGTTCACAGTGGGAGGAGGATAAATTTCCTATCCAAAAAGATCCGAAAAAGAAAGGATATGTCATCATTACATCAAGTCAGTGGCTCGATGATGATATTAAAATAGTAAGTAAAAGCGTACAATTAAAATAAGTGTATGATGTACATTGTACAAAGTAAGATGTAATTGATAGTTTTCAGAATTTTGGATTTTTTGTTAAGAATTGTTTTAATAAATGATTATGATAAAAGATAGTTAAGGAATAATCAATATAGGACATAATTATAAAAGTAAATACATTAACTATTTGATTGTTAGGTAAATGTGTGTTTATTTTTCACCCTATACATTGTACATTATACTTTATACCTTTTACACGCTCCATCGCATAGTATACTTTTTACCCCATACATCATACATTGTACATTTAACAAGTTAATTAAATACTTATCTTTGCAAAATGGAAAAACTCACTTTTGCAGATTTTGACCTGCCGGTTAAAATTCTTGATGTTTTGGCGGATTTGGAATTATTTGAACCTACGCCTATTCAGGAGAAGAGTCTGAAGCCCATACTTTCAGGAAGAGATGTAATGGGAATTGCACAAACTGGAACAGGAAAAACGCTAGCGTATCTATTGCCGGTGCTTAAAGCATGGAAATACAGTAAAAGCGGAAATCCTACTGTTCTTGTGTTGGTTCCTACAAGAGAATTGGTAGTACAGGTAGCAGAAATTATTGAAAAATTAACGGAGAACATTACGGCAAGAGTAATTGGGATCTACGGTGGAAAGAATATCAATACTCAAAAGCTTCTTTTCAATGACGGATGCGATATATTGGTGGGAACACCGGGAAGGGTAATGGACCTGGCTATTGATAACGCAATCTCCCTGAGAGAAGTTCAAAAATTAATTATTGATGAATTTGATGAGATGCTTAACTTAGGTTTCAGACCTCAGTTATCTCACATTATTCAGATGATGAAAGAGAAAAGACAAAATATTCTTTTTTCAGCAACTATGACTGAAGCGGTGGACGAAATGCTGGAACAGTATTTTGCAGGTCCTATTGAAATATCATTAGCTAAATCAGGAACTCCACTTGAAAAAATTGATCAGACAGCATATAAAGTAGAAAACTTTAATACAAAGATCAACCTTCTGGAGCATTTACTGAAAAACAATGAAGATATGTCTAAGGTGTTGATTTTTAACAATAATAAAAAAAATGCCGATGTATTGTTTACCAAGTTTGATGAACTTTTCCCTGGACAATTTGATGTAATTCACTCCAATAAATCTCAGAACTACAGACTGAAAGCGATGAAAAGCTTTGAGAATGGAGAAGTTCGCGGTCTGATCACTACAGACATTATGGCTAGAGGATTGGATATTTCTGATGTTACCCATGTTATCAATTTTGAAACACCCGAAGTTCCGGAACAGTATATTCACAGAATCGGTAGAACGGGTAGAGCAGATAAAGACGGTAAAGCCATCACGTTTGTAACCAAGAAAGAAGAACCTTTAATTCTGGACATCGAGCTATTGATGGATAAAGAGCTTAAGTTTGTTGATTTCCCTGAAGAAGTAACCATCAATCCTAAGAAAATTGCTTCTGAAGAAGATGAAATCGTAATGAAGAATCCTGCTCATGTGAAACTTTACGAAGGAGGAGGAGCTTTCCACGAGAAGAAGGAAAAAAACAAAAAAGAAAACTGGGGTGGGCCTTCAAAAAGAAAGACTCCAAAAAAATTCGGTGCGAACCGTGCTCAACAAAAAACAATCTCAAAATCAAAGAGAAAGAAATAATAAAAAAGCTTCACTGTAAATAGTGAAGCTTTTTTTATACCGAACATATTTGATTTTTTAAGAATGTAATAAAACCTGTAAAGTCACTTTGATTTGTAGATCCAAATTCCCCTCCATTGGAGGGGTGGCAAATCAAAGATTTGACGGGGTGGTTAAAATTATTTCATATAAGGATTCATAACCTCAGTCCAGAGTTTATATCCTTCCGGAGTCATATGAAGCATATCTTCCACAAAAAGGTCTTTTCTTACATTTCCGTTAGCATCTTCCATTACTTTTGTAATATCGATGAAATCTGCATTCGGTTCTTTTTTCATGAAAGCGGAAATTTTTTTATTCGCTTCTTTCATCTGCGGCCACAGTTCCTTTCGGCTTGGAGAATATTTAATGGAAATATAATCAACCTGAATAGTCGGGAATTTGGAACGGATTTTTTTGTAGAACGTTTTATACCTTTTTACCACTTCTTTGGCTTTCAGCTGATGATTATCGGCAAAATCATTTTCACCGCAGTAGATAATGATCTGTTTAGGTTGATAGGGATCAAGAAGATCGTTGGCGAAATCATTAAGATCCGTCAGTCTTGATCCTCCAAAACCTCTGTTGATAATTGTTTTGTTTGGAAAATAGCTGGCGACATCCGTCCATTTTGTAAAGGATGAACTTCCTTCCAGCAGAATGGCATTTTTAGGCGGAGCTTGTTCCTGATCTAATTTTTTGAAATTTTGAATGTCCTGCCAGAACATCGGCTTTTTTTCCTGTGAAAAGAAAAGGGCAAAAGACAGCAATAGGAATGCTGAAAAAATCTTCTTCATTGTTTCTAAATTTAAGAGTACCATAAAAATAAAAAAACTCCCGATAAAACCGGGAGTTTGTGATTATCTTTTGTACGTAATGTACGTATAGTCTGCAACCTGGTCGCCGTTTTGGTCGATATTGTTGGAAAGTGTCATTATTTTCAGATCTTGGCTTGTCAGGACCATTACTTTATATTTATCCTCATCATTATTATCAAACTTAATGTTAAGAGCTTTAGACTCTTCATCATAAGTGTATTTACCTGTTGTAGCTGCATTTACCTGGCAATCTATTCCATTCCCCGAATAAGCGGTATAACTGGTATAAAAGTCAGTTCTGAAATAAAGCGTATTTTTTGCACTGCATCCCGTAGGAGTTTGAGTGTTTAGCACGGTTTTATTGTCTTTTCCAGAAATTACCTCTCTCTTGCTTTCTTTCCAATCTCCTTTCAACATATCGATTTCATATGCTTGAATATCATCATCTTCACAAGAAGTAAGCGCCAGGGCTGAAAAGGCAAATAAAAGTAGCTGTTTTTTCATTTTCACAAATTTAAGAATATGCTAAAATATAAATAAATTTGAAATATTTATAATGAAATTACGGTTTTTTAAACGAATGTTTATAAATAAATAAATTTATAGTAAGAAGCTGGAAATTTGTTGATTTATCCTAAAATAAAATTAGAAAAAGTCACCTATTTCCAGCTTCTTGGTTCTTAATAACTCATAGCTACAATTTTGGAGGCATCCTGAGGGGTCAGGTTTTTGTGTTCGCCTAATCCCAGCCAGTTCCTTTCTGTAAAAGCTTTTTCTACTCTCTCAGCAGTTCCCTGATACTCTTCAGTATATTCTGAAAGCTTTGTTTTGATATCCAAACTGTGGAAAAATTCTTCCATTTTTTTGATTCCCTGTTCTGCTTTTTCCTCTATGGTTCCCTCTTTAATTCCCCAGACTCTTTCAGCATATTGTGCCAGTTTGCCCTTTTTGGCTTCAAAATTATAACGGTAATGAGAAGGAGCAATAACAGCAAGTGTTCTTGCATGATCAATTCCGAAATAAGCAGTCAGTTCATGGCCCATTGCGTGTACTGACCAGTCGGTGATAACACCTTTTTGAATCAGTCCGTTTAACGCCATTGTACAGCACCACATAAAGTTTCCGGCAGCATTGTAATCAAAATCATCTGATAATACTTTAGGAGCTGTTTCCTGAAGACTGATCAGGATACTTTCTGCAATTCTTTCCTGAAGGTCTGCAGAAGAAGGAGCCGTCATATACTGTTCTAAAACATGGGTGTAAGCATCAGTAATTCCGTTAACGATCTGTTTTTTAGGAATAGATTTGACAACTTCAGGATCTAATACAGAAAACTGTGGAAAAAGTCCCGGACCTCCGGATGATAATTTTTCATTCGTTTCCCTTCTTGAAATCACATATCCGGAATTCATTTCTGAACCTGTAGCAGGAAGTGTCAGAACACTTCCGAAAGGCATGCCTTCCCCTTCAAAAGTTCTTACCGATTTTTTAAGGATGTCCCATGGCTCACCATTATAATTAGCTGCCGCAGAAAGGAATTTTGTTCCGTCAATAACAGAACCGCCTCCCACAGCCAGAAGATAGGTGATATTTTTTTCTTTGATAACCTGTAAAGCTTCCACTAAGACCTCATATTCAGGGTTAGCAGGAACCCCGCCGTATTCATGTACTTGGTGATCTTTTAGTGCTTCTTTTACCTGGTCATATACACCATTGCTCTTGATGCTTCCGCCACCGTAAATCATTAATATATTGGCGTCTTTAGGAATCTCCTTGGAGATTTTAGCGATTTCGCCTTTCCCGAAAAGTATTTTTGTAGGGTTTTTAAACTCGAAATTAAGCATTGTTCTTAAATTTTGTAGTTCAAATGTACGGAATGCCCGGTTAAATTTTAGTTAAGAAAGTGGTAAAATTAATATGATCGTATATGATGAAAACTATTGAAATTTTGCATTAATTTCTGATAAAATATAAACGGATAATATGGACTGTTTTCCGTCCTATTGTAGACGACTGTGCTAATACGATGATAGTAAAATCCTATTGGGTACAATTATCATTCTTATACAATCCATTACCCTTTGCTTCCAGTTTTCCGGTCTTTTTATTGATTCTTATAAAAAAAGATTCTTTGGGAGCAGGACAGTCCTTTGGTTTTGATAGATACAGCAGGAAATAATCATTTTCCATTTTGTAAGATCCGCCAAGTATATTTTTTGAGTCAAAAGTATAGCCATACGTTTTTGCAATAAGAAGGGCTTCAGAGATATTATCAACAGAGCCGATAAAATCTCGTAATTGCTGTTCACTCGTGAAATATTCTGCCCGTTCGTTTTTGCAGGCAATAACATAAGAAAAACAGTTTTCTGTTGCACATTCCTGAAAAAATCCTTGTGAAGGAGTCGGTTCGTTGATGGTCATATAATCCGGCATCTGGCTTTCATAAATGATAGATTTTTCAGGGTCATTGATGTTGCGCAGCACCTTCCAGTAAGCGTATTTCATGTCCGGTTTCACAAATGGATACAGATAATCAACAGTATCTAATATTTCCGGAATTTTTCTGTAATCATTGGGAATTGTTTTAGCCGTCTGCGAAAAATACAGACCGGAAGTTAAAACAAAGACAACAGAAATTATTTTCATGAGAAAGGTGTTTGTGCAAATTTATAAAAATGAGATTTGATCGCTGCTATTTTACTGCATGAACTTTGGGTTTTAATTAATTCAAATCGTACGCTTCATTCGAAATAAGGCTCCATTTTTTGTTGATATACTGAAATTGCATTCGTTGCTCTCTACCTCTGTTGCCTATATGATTATATTTGATAATAACCATTACTTTCTGTTCCAAATAATTGAAGAAATTCATAAGAATAGAGCTGGACAAGGCCAGATTAACGGGTGTATGGTCTTTATCATGGATGACATGATACTTTTTCTGAAGGTATTCACCGGTATCCTGTCTTAGAATATATTCCTGAGTAGACTCATTGGTAAACGGATGCTCCTGATCAATATACTGAAGAGAATATGAACCTCCGATTTCTATCTTTTTGGGAATGATATTTTTATTAAAACGCTGATTGAAAATTTTCAGAGTTTGAGGTGTCCAAAAATGGGAATCATTATAATTGGAGTTTTTCACATTAATACCACTTGTGCACCAATCGGCTCCCTCGGGACAAATCAGGGCAACAACTTTTTCATTAAGGTAAACTACAAGATCTTTGGAAGGAATATTTTCAGGAATAAGATGTTCTATAATTAATGTATTGAGCTCCTTATAATCTATTTTTCTCCCTTCACTAGTTATTTTTTTAAAGTAGATGCTGTCATTCTTATAAGATTCCGTGCAATCTGGCATCCCGCTGTTTAGGGTATCTTTTTTCCTGTTCTGAGAATACGCATTAAGACAGAGAAATAATAATATAAAAGGGAGTATGTTTTTCATTAGTTTTTTAGAAGGACTGAAGGTAGTAATTATTTCAAGAATGCTGTAGAATATAATTCCAAACTGAAATTTCATTTTTGTTAATTGTTGGGTAATTAATTTCAAATATATAAAAACATTGAGTGTAATTTCCTGAAAAATTCACTCCGATTAAAAACAAAATCCACTACATTTGTTAGTATGATACACGACCAACGCGCAGAAAAATTCAGGCAGATCGTGGAAAACAAATTCCAGATCTACAATTCATTATTTATGAGCCTGCCTTATGATAAAATGACGAATATCGGGATGCTTCTCCCGTTTCTTTATGAGGAAAGTAAGAATGGCTATGAAGCCGGAAAAACTCCCGAAGAAATTGTTGAAGAATTCTTTAAAAGCCATACAGACCTTCATACAGAAGAGCAGAAATTAGAATTGCTTTTCAAAATCATACAATATATAGAAAGACAGGTCGTACTGTTCGACAGTATTGAAGATGCTGCATTTCCGAGCCTTCATTCCGAAAGCGACAGTGGTACGGTAACCAATCTTTTTGAACGTTCACTTCTGGATCACAAACTTGAAAAAGTTCGCGAGAAACTTAAAGATTTCACGGTAAAAGTCGTGTTTACGGCTCACCCGACACAGTTTTATCCAAGTTCGGTGCAACGTATTATTCAGGACTTGAGAACAGCGATTACCACAGATTCTGTTACCAATATCGATATGCTCCTGCAGCAGCTGGGAAAAACCCCTTTTGTGAATAAAGAAAAACCGACTCCGGTGGATGAGGCGCTCAGCATTATTTCCTATTTAAGATATGTCTATTATGACACCATTGGAGAACTGTTTACAAAGATCAGAAAAACCTTTGGAAACGGTCATTTTCATCTCCATGAAGATATTATTCAGCTTGGTTTCTGGCCGGGAGGTGATAGAGACGGAAATCCTTTTGTAACTGCCGATGTCACCAAAAGAGTAGCAGAAGAACTTCGTTCAGCAATTTTAAAATCCTACTACAGCCACCTGAAATTTATCAGAAGAAGATTGAGTTTCAGAGGCGTTTCAGAAGTGTTGGGACAGCTTAGCGAAGAGTTGTATGGTGCTATTTTCGATGGAAAAGCCATTACTTCTGAAGATATTCTTAAGAAAACAGAAGAAGCAGAAAAGATCCTGGTTAATGAACACAATGGATTGTTCCTTGATCTGCTGGTGAACTTCAGAGACCGTGTAAAAATTTTCGGAACTCATTTTGCCACGTTGGATATCCGCCAGGACAGCCGCATTCATCAGAAAGTTATCGATGATGTATTTGCAAAAGTATATGGAAATGAAGAAGCCAGCCAGGAAGAAAAATTCAATAAGCTGATCCAAATCTCAGATAAAGTAAGTCCGGAAGATTTTGAAGATATCGTAAAAGATACATTACTTACGGTTTCACAAATTACAGCAATACAGCAGCAGAATGGATTCAGAGGAATGAACCGCTATATTATTTCCAATTCTGATGCAGTAAAAGATGTCATGAATGTCTATGCTTTCTTTAAGATCTGCGGATATCAGGATGAAGACATCAATATGGATATTGTTCCGCTTTTCGAAACGATGGAAGGGCTGGATAATGCCGAAAAAGTGATGAATGAGCTGTATCAGAATCCTATTTATAAAAAACATCTTCAAAAAAGAGGAAATCAACAGACGATCATGCTTGGTTTCTCTGATGGAACAAAAGATGGCGGATATCTTAAAGCAAACTGGGAAATCTATAAAGCTAAAGAAGTACTTACCAGTCTTTCTGAGCAAAACGGTATAAAAGTCGTTTTCTTCGACGGTAGAGGAGGTCCGCCGGCGCGAGGTGGTGGAAAAACCCACGATTTCTACGCTTCGCAAGGAAATACCATTGCGAATAACAAAATTGAATTAACCATTCAGGGGCAGACCATCACCAGCATTTTTGGAAATAAAGAACAGGCAAAATACAACTTTGAGCAGCTTTTAACCGCCGGAGTAGAAAATGATGTATTTAAGAATTCTAAAAAAGACCTCACAGAAAAAGAAAGAAAATTAATCATTGAACTTGCTGATATCAGTTATAAAAAATACTCAGATCTAAAGGCGCATCCAATGTTTGTCCCTTATCTGCAGGAAATGAGTACCCTCGAATATTACGGGAAAACCAATATCGGAAGCCGTCCGTCAAAAAGAGGAGGCAACAGTGAACTTAGATTTGAAGATCTGAGGGCTATTCCATTTGTAGGTTCTTGGTCTCAGCTGAAGCAGAATGTACCGGGATTCTTCGGATTCGGTTTTGCCATGCAGCAAATGAAAGAACAGGGCAGGTTTGAAGAAGTAAGAGATCTTTACAAAGGATCCGATTTCTTTAAAACATTAGTCTTAAACTCAATGATGAGTATGAATAAGTCTTATTTCCCTTTGACATATTACATTAAAAGCAATCCTAAATTCGGAGCATTCTGGAATGTCCTTTTTGAAGAATATAACCTATCAAAGAATATTATGCTGGAACTTACCGGGTTTACAATGCTTCAGGAAGAAGATCCGTTATCCCGGAAATCAGTAAAGATCCGTGAGAAAATTGTATTTCCGCTTCTGAGTATTCAACAATATGCATTAATGAAGATTCAGAAAGGAGAAGGAAATAAAGAAGCTTACGAAAAGCTGGTAACCCGTTCTCTGTTCGGAAATATCAATGCAAGCCGAAACTCAGCGTAAAATTATCTTCGAAAATATGATAAAATGAATCCTCTCAATACGAGAGGATTTTGTTTTTTGTATGATTAAAAATCTGCTGAATTTGCTTGATCTGCGAGAAAATATTTTTGCCTTGTTTTTTAACCACAAAAGGCACAAAAGTTTTTAAACTTTATTTTTTAAGTTTAAAGTGATACTTCTAGATAAGTTCACATAAGCTGAAAAAAGCTATTCCTTAATGAACTTTTCATAATACACCCGATCTTTAGTCTGGATTTTCAGATAATACACTCCCTTGGCAAAATCCTCCACTTTAATTGATTTTTCATTTATATTTTTTCTGATGAATCTTCCTAAATTATCATAGATTTCTAATGATTTTATATCACTTTCAGAAGCAATATTCAAGATATTTTTAACCGGGTTTGGAAATATGGCAAACTTTTCTTTCTGCACCAGTTCCGAGGTATTTAAAGTAGAATTATATAAGCTTCCGAAATTGAGAATGCCATATCCCATCTGGTCGGTATGATTGGGATATAGTGAGGCAGTCTGTCTTAGCTTGGTTCTCATAAGGTCCCTGTTCATAGTGGGAAACGCCTGAATCAAACAGGCAGCACCTCCGGCAGCAATCGGAGTCGCAATGGACGTTCCGCTGGCAGTAGTTGTTGTATTGTTGTAGACGGTTGTGGTGGTGGTACCTCTTGTACTGCCGTCAGGTTTTATAACTCCGGCAGAATTGGGTCCGAATGATGAAAATCCAGATGAATTTCCTGACGCATCTACAGCACCTATGCTGAATACTTTTGCATTATCTGCAGGGGTTAAAATATAATGCCACGGTTGAGCTCCTGAGTTTCCCGCAGCTATCAGAACAAAAATTCCTTTATTGACAGCAATTTCTGCCGCTCTTGCAATGAAGGATGTGGTTCCGTTCATATTGGCATACGTATAATTGTACCGTGAATCGTCAAAAGTATAATATCCTAACGATGAGGTGATGATATCTACACCTTTACGGTCGGCTTCTTCAGCAGCTTCGATCCAATAAATTTCTTCTTCGGGAATTTCTACAGTTGCATTTTCACTTCGGTAAAGATAAAAATCAGCATCAGGGGCCGATCCCACGAACGTATTTTCTATATAACCGCCAATCGCTCCCAAAACGATGGATCCGTGTGTGCTTAGGGAGTTGTTGTAAATGTTACTGGTTTTAGTCACAAAATCATACCCGGCTTTTATGTGATTATTAGCCCATAATCTTGAAAATGCAGAACCTGTATCCACTGTAGGAAAGCCTGCATCAATCACAGCAACAGATATTCCGGTTCCGGTGTATCCTGCCAGATGAAGAGGTCTTAGATTGACCTGATCTACCTGTGCAGCACCTGATCCATAATCAAATGTAGTAACGGTCTTATGGGTACCTGAAATGTCATCCCATTTATTGATATTCGCCATTTTAGTTCCACCGGCACTATTTTTTGCAAAACTTTCAACTGATTGTACGTAAGGCTGTGCCTGCAATAAGGTGATCTGTGCCGGGGTAGCATTTACCGTTGCTCCGTTCAGCCATTTGGAATAATCAGTAACCGTGAATCCAAGATTCTGGAGGTTTTGGAGGTAAGACGCCTCAATTGGTGCATCCTGATCATTTAGCGGAATACCTAATGTGGTACGCCTGTTGAGGGCTTTCTGGGTAAGTTCAGAAAGAGGATTGGCATAAAATGCAGCTTTATTGGGTTTATCGGTAAAATACACAAATACAAGGGCCGTTTGTGCTTGCATTGCCGAGTAACCTGTTAAAATACAAAAGAGTAAAAGTTTTTTCATAGAGTTATTTTATATAAAGATAAAACAAAATCAATAAAATTTTTGAAGGGATTTTAAATTCCTTATTTTTACACAAATATTTGTTTATGAAAAAAATTCAGATGGTTGACTTACAAAGTCAGTATTACAAAATAAAGAATGACGTAGATAATGCAGTTTTAAATGTAATGGATTCGGCGGCTTTTATCAACGGCCCTGAAGTAAAGTCCTTCCAGAATGAATTGGAATCTTATTTAGATGTAAAGCATGTGATTCCTTGTGCCAATGGTACTGATGCTTTACAGATCGCTTTGATGGCTTTAGACCTGAAAGAAGGAGACGAAGTAATCACTGCCGATTTTACTTTTGCAGCAACCGTAGAAGTTATTCATCTTCTTAAACTAAAATCTGTTTTGGTAGATGTAGATTACGATACATTCACGATTTCCACAGAGCAGATCAAAAAAGCAATTACTCCCAGAACGAAAGCAATTATTCCGGTACACATCTTTGGACAGTGTGCGAATATGGAAGAAATTTTAAAAATTGCTGAAGAACATAACCTATACGTTATTGAGGACAATGCACAGGCGATAGGCGCACAGTTTACATTTTCAGATGGAACAACGAAACATGCCGGAACCATGTCTACTGTAGGAACCACATCGTTCTTTCCGTCAAAAAACCTTGGATGTTATGGTGATGGAGGCGCTATTTTTACCAATAATGATGATTTAGCTCACCGCTTAAGAGGTATCGTAAATCATGGAATGTATGAAAGATATTATCATGATGAGGTAGGAGTAAACTCAAGGTTAGACAGTATCCAGGCAGCCATATTAAGAAAAAAGCTTCCTAATCTGGACGGTTATAATGAGTCAAGAAGAAAAGCTGCTGATTATTACGATGAAGCTTTTGCAGGTAATGAGCATGTCCTTACGCCAAAAAGAGCGGAAAATTCCACACATGTATTCCACCAATATACGTTGAGAATTCTTAACGGGAAACGTAACGATCTGCAAAAATTCTTAACGGAGAAAGAAATCCCTGCTATGATCTACTATCCGGTAGCATTGAGAAAACAAAAAGCGTATTTCCAGGAAAGCAATGATGCTGATTTTGTAAATACAGATAAACTTTTGGATCAGGTGATATCTCTTCCAATGCATACTGAATTAGACGAAGAGCAGCTGAAGTATATTACTGATGCTGTGTTGGAGTTTATGGGATAATATCAAATGAATAAAAGACTTTTTGAAAAGAAGGCAGTGTTTTATTTAGCAGTAGCGGTAAGTTTTTCTCTACTGCTGTTTTCATTCATTGCAGTGATTTCGATATTTAATAATTTTACAATATTTAAATTATTATTTACTTCTTTATCGCTGATTCTTAATTTGTTTGCTTTTATTAATTTAATAGAAAAATATAACAGAGCTATTTTATTTCTTAATATTAGTTTATGCTTATTTATTATTTTATCCGCAAGGGCTGCATTAACTGAGATTTTAGCTCATGGTTTCTCTCGTGGCTACGGTACCTGTATATATGCATTATTATTTATAACAGTTTTAATAATTGTTAATAAATATAAAATCAAGAAAGGAAAATCAGACAACGAAATAGAAGAAATAGGACAACACAAAGAATAAAAAATTTATTACAAAAAAAATGGCAATACTTGTTACAGGCGGACTTGGATACATCGGTTCCCACACCGTTGTAGAACTTCTTAATAATGGCTTTGAGGTTGTTATTGTAGATGATTTATCCAATTCGGAAAGATTTATTTTAAAAAATATAGAGGAAATTACAGGTAAAAAGCCGGCTTTTTATCCTTTCGATTTAAAAAGGAGAGAGCTTCTGACCCAGGTATTTGATGCTTATGATATTGAGGGCTGTATCAATTTTGCAGCTTATAAAGCAGTAGGAGAGAGCCAGTTGAAACCTGTAGATTATTATGAAAATAATCTGTTTTCTCTGATTAATATTCTACAGGAATGTAAAGAAAGATCAATTTCTAACTTTATATTCAGCTCTTCATGTACCGTTTACGGACAGGCAGAAGTAATGCCCATCAACGAAAATACCCCATTGAAGCTTCCTGAAAGTGTATATGGAAAAACCAAACAGATGGGAGAAGAAATTCTGATGGATTTTGCGAAAGCATACAACAGAAAAATTACCCTTTTGAGATATTTTAATCCTATAGGTGCTCACCCTTCAGGTCTGATTGGTGAACTTCCGATTGGGGTTCCCAGCAATCTGGTTCCTTACGTTATGCAGACTGCAGCGGGAATCCGCGAGAAATTAAGCATTTGGGGTAATGATTATGATACAGAAGATGGAACTCCGGTCCGCGATTATATATATGTTGTAGATTTAGCGAAAGCTCATGTTGATGCACTGAAAAAGTTAATGAATAACAGCAGTGAGGAAAGTGTTATTGATGTATATAATCTTGGAACCGGTACAGGATCATCTGTATTAGAAGTGGTAAAGGCTTTTGAAGAAGCTAATGATGTACAAGTACCTTACCAGATTTGCCCTAGAAGAGAAGGTGATATTACCATTGCCTATGCAAATGCAGATAAAGCGGAAAAAGAGCTTCACTGGAAGTCAGAGACTTCATTGGAGGAATCTTTGAGAACCGTGTGGCAGTGGCAGAATTATTTGAATTCACGAAACGCATAAAAATATAGTATTATGGCTTGGAATCCTGAAGTATACGATCAGTTTAAAGAAGAACGTTCTGCTCCTTTCTTTGATTTATTAAAGCTTGTGAAGTCGAAGTCCGGCCTCTCGGTGATTGATTTAGGATGTGGAACAGGAGAATTAACTTCTAAACTATTGGATTATCTAGAAGATTCTAAAGTCATAGGTGTAGATTCTTCCGCAGAAATGCTTGAAAAAGCAAAGCATTATAAAACAAGCAGACTGTCTTTTGAAAAAAGATCCATTGAAGAACAGCTCAATCTGAATGAAACTTTTGATCTGATCATTTCCAATGCTGCCATACAGTGGTGCAGCAATCATAAAGAACTTTTCCCGAGAATTATCAGTAAAATTAATGCAGGAGGGCAGTTGGCGGTACAGATTCCTTCCAATCATGAATATATCGTTCACCAGCAGCTTAGAAAAGTTGCGGATCAGGAACCTTATAAAAGTGCCTACAATTCCTGGCAGAGAGAATATACAGTCTTAAAGATCGAGGACTATGCAAAAATACTGTTTGACAATAAAGGACGAGAAATTACCGTTTATGAAAAAGTATTTCCTCATGTTCTTGAAAATGCGGACGCGATTTTTACATTTACATCCGGAACAGCAATGCTTCCTTATGTAGATAAACTTCCGGAAGAGTTAAAAGAGCAGTTTAAGAACGATTATAAAAAAGAATTACACAATTTATTTCCCGAATCACCAGTCTTTTATCCATTTAAAAGAACGTTTATATCAGCAAAATTTTAATGATTAACACTATGAAGACACAAAGAATAGGTATTACATTTTCCTCATTTGATTTATTGCATGCCGGACATATCAAAATGCTTGAAGAAGCTAAAACCGTATGTGATTATCTGATCGTTGGATTACAGATCGATCCGTCACACGACCGTCCCAACAAAAACAAACCGACCCAAACCATCGTTGAGCGCTATATTCAGCTTAAAGCAGTAAACGCAGTAGATGAGATCATTCCTTATTATACAGAAGAAGATCTTGAAGATATTTTAAAATCTTTTGTAATCGATGTCAGAATCATCGGAGACGATTATATGGATAGAGATTTTACAGGTAAAAAATATTGTGAAGAGAAAGGAATAGAGATCTTTTACAATAAAAGAGATCACAGGTTTTCTTCCAGTGACCTGAGAAAAAGAATTTTTGAAGCTGAAAAAGCAAAGAGTTTAAATGTTGAAACCGTAAAATAGTTCAACTCAGGTTATAACAAAAAAAATCCCGAAATTCTCATTTCGGGATTTTTTATATTTCTATTTTTACATTGGTCCTTGCTGATCATCACCACTGTCATTAGCATTGATGTCCTTTTTCTTCTTCGGCTGTTCCACTTTTTCTCCCTGTTTGAATCGGTAGGTTAGAGAAAGCGAGAACTGTCTTGGCTGCCACTGCATATACATTTCTCTTGTATAGTTGGGACCAAAATTTGTAACCTCTCTTGCCCGGGTATTAAATATATCCTGAATATTAAATGCCAGAGTACCATTTCCTTTCCAGATGGTTTTAGTAGCACCTAGGTTAAAGAAATAAGTAGATTTCTGCTCCTGACTGGCATTTTTTTGTCCGCCTCTAAAGTTTCCTTGAATTTGAACGCTAAATGTTTTGTCAAGTTTGAAGGTATTGGCTAATCTTGCTCTTGTAGAGAATCCGCTTCCGTCATAAGACTGAACGAAATTACCATCTATGTAAAGATCTCCTTTCGTTTTATATCCAAATAAATCAACATTTCCCATGATTTTCCACCATGCAAATGGATCATAAGTTCCATTAAAATCTAAACCATATCGGTCTTCTGATCCCACATTGAATGGAGTAGAAGTGAATGATCCCGGATCAGATAAATTTTGAATGACCGCAAATTGTACATTATCTTTTTCCTTTCTATAATATAAAGTCGGGTTGATCGTTACTTTGCTTTTAGATAAATTATACCCTAACTCAAAAGAATCAATATAAGAAGGATTCAAATCCGGATTTCCCTGGAATAAGTTTCTTACATCGTTTGGTGAAGGAATTGGAATCATGAAAAATGATCTCGGTCTGTCTATTCTTCTGGAGTAGTTTAATAAGATCTGATTGTTTTTTGCAAAATCATAGCTTAAAAATACACTTGGGAAAAGATTGTTGTAGTTTTTCTTTTTATTTACGACCACATTGGTATTGGCATCCGGAAATTGAGGATTTCTGTACGGATAAGAAAATTCAACATTAGAAATTTCGTCTCTTAAGCCCAACTGATAATTTAAAGGTCCAATTTTACTTTTGAATTGTGCATAAAATGCATTAAACATTTCAGTGTAATTTGAAAGTCCGGTAAACCTTCCCATAATGGCCGGAGGTGTGCTTAATGACAATTGCTGTTGTGCAAAATAGTCATAATCGTTATCATTATAATCTAATTTGTAACCTGCATTAAGCATTGAGTTTTCTCCAATCGGAAGTTCATAATCAAGTTTTCCTACTAAGGCTTTATTTAAAGTTTTTACCTTGGTATTCGTGAAAGAACTGAAAAAATTATTGGTCGTTGCTGTGATATCAGAATTATTATTAGACTGATTTCTCTGTAAACTTACTGATAATGAAATATTTTGACCTTTATCATCAAATTTATGGTCAATTCCGAAATCTCCCTGCATTCCTGTATTCGTATTCGCGCCGATTGAGTTACGGGCGGAAAGCACAGTGCTGCCATCCAGATTATTATCTATATAATTGATTGGATTATTGCTGGTATTATCAAAAGTACGGATCGTACCGCTCAAGTTAATAGAAGTCTTGGGCGAAATATCATAAACCACTCCTGCAGTCGCATTATAATTGTTAGACTGCGTCTTGTTTTCGCTGTTTTGATACGCAGAAAGCAGATTTCCTGAGGTATAATTAGTTGTTGCTCTGTTTTTATTTTTTCCTTCCTGATAGCCGCCACCGCCATTTAAGAACCAGTTCCAGTTCCCTTTTTTCCAGCTAAGGTTTACATTAAGATTTGTTTTTGGAAGGTAACCCAGTGTACCGATTACACTACCGTTAAACCCTAATTTATTATTTTTCTTAAGGATGATATTCAGAATACCTGCAGTTCCTGATGCGTCATACTTTGCAGAAGGATTGGTAATGACTTCAATTCTGTCAATCTGGTCAGCCGGAATAGCCTGCAGTGCATTGGCTCCATCATCAATTCCTAATAGAGCAGATGGCTTTCCGTTAATTAAAAATCTTACATTAGAACTCCCTCGCATACTTACTGTTCCATCAGTATCTACCGTTACAGAAGGCACATTTTGCAATACATCCTGTAAATTTCCACCCACAGAAGTTAAGTCACTCTTTACATCATACGTTTTCTTATCCAGTTCTACTTTATATGGCTTTGTAGCTGCGGCAGTAATTACAACTCCCTGTATTTCCTGGGTTTTCGTACTTATTGAACTTGTAGCTTCAGCTTCCAAAGAGAGTGCACCGATATTTCCGGGCCCTTTAATATCTTTATTAATGGTACTCTTTTTGTGATCAATTGCCTCTACTGTTATATCATAATTTCCAGGAGCAAGGTCTAGCTTGTAGACTCCTTTCTCATCGGCTAGCGCTGCATCACTTAGTGCTTTATTAGCCTTGTTGGTAAAAGTTACAGATGCATAAGGAACAGGCTGATTACTTTTGTTGACAATCGTTCCTGAAATCGGTGCTTTTTCCTGTGCAAATGCCATTGCTGCTGCCGAAAGTACAAACGTAAGCCCTAAGGTTTTTTTTGTGAAAATGTTGATAATTTCCGTCTGGTTCATAAGGTATTTTTTGTGTAAAATCGTGAAAGTATAACTCTTAATATTGTGAAATTACTAATTGGGTTGAATTTCAAAATACTACGATTTGTTTATTGTTTGAAATGTATATGTCGTATTTAAATGCTAATTGTTAATTATAGAATTGTTAAAATAAAGTTAAATTTATTTTTTATTTAATATTTTTTGAATTAAGCCAGTCCTGATAGGCTTTTGCATTTACTGCATGCTCTGCAGCACTTGCCGTAAACTTATGGTATCCGAATCTTGCAGGATCTGCACACATGAATATATAATCATTTTTTTCGGCATTTAAAACTGCATCTACAGAATTTTTGTCTACCACACAGATTGGCCCCGGAGGAATACCTGCATTGGCATACGTATTATACGGTGACGGAGTAGATAAATGCTTATAAAAAACCCTTTTGATCGTTTCCTTAAAATTGGTCTGTTTATTAATAGCATAAATTACCGTAGGATCAGATTGCAGCTTCATTCCCTTTCTATAACGGTTCAGATACAAACCTGCGATCGTTCTCATCTCGTCCTTTTTCCCTCCTGATTCTTTATAAACGATAGAAGCCAAAGCATAGATCTGATCTCTTGTTAATCCGGACTGCTGTTCCTTGCTTTTTCTTTCACTGGTCCAGAATTCATTATACTGGTCCTCAAATTTTTTAAAGAACTCTTTCGGACTTACGGTCCAGAAAAAATCATAACTGTCTATAAAAAAATATTTTTTAAGATCCTCCGCATTTTGATAGCCTTTTTCTACAGCAATGGCATTAAAACCATTTACAAACTGAAGAGAATCCGATTCTGTTTTTTTCGTCACTTTACCTACCATCTGATAGATATCACCGAAATCACCGATTCTAAATGTATTGGCGGTCTGATTTCCCGCTTTGATCATATTAACGAGGTGAGTGTTCCCTAAACCGCTTTGAACATGATACCGGCCCGCTTTAAAGTTTTGTTCCAGATCTTTATCTTTTGCCACCGTTTCGAAAGACTCTTTATTTTTAATATACGGAGCGATAGAATCCATAATTTGCTTAAAATTCGCTTTATGGGGAATCAAAACATATCCGTCTTTTTCTACGTTGTTTCCGTAATAGGTCGTATAAAATCTCAAACCAAAAAATCCTGCCACGATAACAATGAGCAGAATGATAATAAGTACAGCTTTTTTCATTATTAAAAAGTTGATTAAAAGTTGTTGTTTTTAAATAAGATCTACTTTACCTCTAAAAACTTGCTTTGCGGGACCTTCAAGCCAAATATTTTGGAAGAAATTTCCGTTTTTTTCAGCATGTACTTTAAGATTTCCCCCTAAAGTTTTAACTTTTACAGAGATTAGATTGTTTTTTTGAAGAAAAGTTAAAGCAGAAGCGGTAACTCCCGTTCCACAGCTGTATGTTTCGTCCTCAACGCCTCGTTCATAGGTTCTTACGAAGATTTCATCATCCTTAATTTTTTCAACAAAATTCACATTGATGCCTTTTTCTTTATAATTTTCTGAATTTCTGATGCCGTTTCCCTCTGCAAAAACATTATAATTCACCAGATCTTCTACATATTTTACGTAATGCGGCGATCCGGTGTCCATTACCGTATCATTTCCGTCAGTAGAAATCATATTCACGTCAATCATTTTTAATTTAATGATTCCATTGTGAATTTCGGCTTCATGTTCGCCGTCTATGGCTATAAATTTACATTTGTCTTCAAAAATATCCAGGAAAAATGCAAAAGCAACCAGACATCTTCCTCCATTTCCGCACATGGTACTTTCGCCGCCGTCGGAATTGTAGTATACCATTTTGAAGTCGTATTTATCATCATTTTCCAATAAAATAAGTCCGTCTGCACCAATCCCGAAACGTCTGTCACAAAGCTTTCCGATAATTTCTTTGTCCTTAGGAAACTGAAAGTCACGGTTGTCTACCATCACAAAATCATTTCCCGTACCTTGATATTTATAAAATTCCATATTTTCTTCTCTATAAAATTAACGAGCAAAATTACTATATTTCAAACAAAAAACGAACAGTGTTAGCTGTTCGTTTTCTTATTTATAATCGTTTTATCTAAACCCGCCTCCGCTTTGCTGTTGTCGGTTAGAATTGGTATTCTGCTGCGTGTTGCTTGGTGGCGTACTGCTCTGGCTGCTTCCTCTGAATCCACCGCTTGAAGATTCGCTTCTGGTGTTGTTTTGATTCTGGTTTTGGTTATACTGCTGCGTATTTCTGAAACCGCCGTTATTTTGGTTATTCTGATTGCTTTGGTTCTGATATGTATTATTCTGCGTTCTGAAACCTCCGCCACTAGTTCTGGTACTGTTGTTATTATTATTTCCTCTGTTGTTGTTGAACCCGCCGTTATTATTATAACCGTTGTTATTTGTAGTACGTGTATTTTGGAATCCGTTATTCGGTCTCTGTGAAGTTACCGTAGATTTTCTTTCAACATATACTTTTCTTCTGCTGTTTCCACTATTATAATAATAGTAAGGAGAGCCGTTATCATAATAATAATTAACGTCGTTTCTGTAATAATATCCATCATTACCATAATAACCTCCGCTTCCGTAATATCCTGAAGGTGCATAATAATTTCCGTTATTATAGTAGGGGTCTCCATATCCGTAAGAAGAACCATTGTTGCCATATCCGTCAGCATACGCTAAACATGATGATAAACTAGCTATAGCAAAAATGCTTACCGCTATTTTAAATAAATTTTTCATGACTTTATTGCTATTTTTTTTCTTTAAAACTTTTTTTCCATTTAAGGTATCCAATGATAGCCATTATAGTAAATACCAAATATTGAACCGAAGTGATTCCAAGTCCCTTAAAAATCATCATAGGCATACAAATAAAATCGCCGATGATCCAGAAGATCCAGTTCTCAATGCGCTGTTTGGCCATAAACCACATTCCCACTAAAAATATAGAAGTGGTAACTACGTCCAGCCAATTTGCCCAATCCAGGTGATAAAGTCCTAAGTTGGTTCCTTCCATAGAGAAGGCATTATCAATATAAGGTTTGTAATAATAAATAAGTGTAACCAGAGCCAGACTTAACATAAAAAGGAAGATGCCCAACACCCATTCTTTTTTGGTGGCCCATGAAACTTCAACGTGAATGTTGTCTTCAGAATTTTTAGCCCACAGCACCCAGCCATAGATGCTCATTGCCGTATAATATACGTTGATCATACAATCACCCAGTAATCCGAAATTAAAAAGGATATATACATAAATCAAAGTAGAAATGATGCCTGTAGGGTAGACCCATATGTTTTTTTTAATGGAAAAATATACACTCAGAACTCCGAACAAAGCGCCTGTAGCTTCCAGTAAGATTTGTAAAGCAGTGTACGTTTCATAGGGCTTTACAAAAAGATCGTATACATTCATGCGCCCAAAAGTAAGCAAAAATTCAGAATGACCGAAGAATGAGTTAAATTATGTGTAAATCAGATTTTTATATTTTAAAATTTAAATTTAATGATGAAAGTTTGCCAATAAACGTTAGTTTTTCTAAATTTTTTATATTTTCGTAAATCTTTAATAAATAATAAAATATGTCTAAAATTTGGGTTAAGAAACCAATGAGCGCTTATGAAGCTGATATCAAAAAGAGTCAGTTGAAACGCGTTTTAGGGAAATGGAGTCTTACTGCTATTGGAATCGGAGCAATTATCGGAGGAGGAATTTTTGTACTTACGGGAACAGGAGCTTATTATAATGCAGGGCCGGCACTGGCGCTGTCATTTGTTATAGCAGGAATTGCGTGTGTATTTGCAGCGCTCTGTTATGCAGAGTTTGCTTCCATACTTCCTGTAGAAGGTTCAGCATATGCCTATGCGTATGGAACGGTAGGAGAGATTTTTGCATGGGTCATAGGATGGGGATTAATCTTGGAATATGCCATGGGCTCCATGACTGTTGCCGTATCCTGGTCCGGATATTTTGGAAAACTGCTCAAAATGTTTGGCCTTCATCTTCCCATGTGGCTCACAACAGATCCCGGAACGGCGCACAAAGCCTTTGGTGAAGCTACAAAACAAATTGCAGACGGTAATTTATCTCCGGATAAATTGAAGACATTTCAAGCAACTATCGATATGTACAACAGTGCACCGGAAATTTTCAATATGAAACTTTTCTTAAACTTTCCGGCCTTGTTGATCGTATTATTTGTAATATCAATCTTAATTAGAGGGACAAAAGGAGCGGCAAAAGCGAATAACTTTATCGTAATTCTTAAAGTTTCAGCGATTATTTTTGTGATTGTTGCAGGAGCATTTATTATTGTTAATTCAGGACATGGTCTTCAGAACTGGACGCCGTTTATTCCTGAAGCTACAACCATTACCGAAAATGGGGTTTCCCATTCAGCCTATGGAATAGGAGGGGTGGTGGCCGGAGCATCTGCTATTTTCTTTGCGTATGTAGGATTTGATGCCGTTTCAACGCAGGCTGGGGAGGCGATTAATCCTAAGAAAGATGTGCCTTTTGCTATTATTGCTTCACTGATTATCTGTACTCTTTTATACATATTGGTTTCCCTTGTATTAACAGGGATGATGCATTATACTGATTTTAACCCACTTGGAAAATATCCGGACGCTATTAAAGCACCTGTAGCCTATGCGTTTGATATTGCAGGATATGCCTGGGCTGGATACATTATCACGATTGCAGCGACAGTAGGTTTGATTTCTGTATTGATGGTAATGATCATGGGACAGTCAAGAATTTTCTTAGGAATGTCTAAAGACGGATTGATCCCGGCTACCTTTGCAAAAGTAAATCCTACCACAGGAGTTCCTACCAAAAACCTTATTATTTTAGGAGGAGTTATTTCTGTTGTGGCTTCTCTTACACCTATTAATGACCTGGCACACATGACCAGCTTCGGAACATTGTTTGCGTTTACGATGGTATGTGTAGCAGTTTGGGTATTAAGAGTAAAAGAACCTGGTTTACAAAGAAACTTTAAAGTTCCTGCTTTACCGGTTATCGCTTGTTTAGGAATTGCTATTAATGTATACCTGATTTTCAACTTAAGCATCGAAGCTCAAAAGTATTCTTTTGCATGGCTGCTTATTGGAGTCGTTATTTATTTCCTTTACAGTAAAAGACACTCTAAACTTCAAAATGGAGAATATGGAGAAACTTTTAAAGCTGAACAGGAGCCTTTAGAAAAACCAAATTTAGATTAATACTAAAATATAAATTAAAAAAAATCCACAGATTTCTGTGGGTTTTTTATTTTTGTCTGATATGAAAAAACTATTTTCACTTTCATTGGTCTGTGCAGGAATACTGGCTTTTTCCCAGCAGGTGAATTTTAAAACGATATTTACAGATAAGATCAGCATCCGTGCTCTTGAAATCTATGATGGAAAAGTATGGTACAGCGGTACAGAATCAAAATTTGGTTTCGTAGATCTTAAAAACCCTGATCATCAGAAACAGGTTAAACTTGCTGAAGAAAAACTTCAGTTCCGGACATTGGCTCAGGATCAAGGTAATTTTTACACCATTAATATTGAAAGTCCTGCCCGTTTTTTTAAGATTGATAAAAAGAATCTGAACTCACAGGTTATATTTACAGATACAACGAAAACGGCTTTCTATGATGCTTTTCACTTTGTCAATGATCATCTTGCTTACGCTTTTAGTGATTCAGATGGAGAACATAGAAAATTGCGTCTGGCAGTTTATAAAAATAATCAATGGGTTTTCCTTACTAATGACGTTCACTTAAAAGAAGGGGAAGCGGCATTTGCAGCCAGCAATACCAATATTGCTTCTACTAAAAATTATGTATGGATCGCAACAGGAGGTAAAGCGTCAAGAATAATAAGGCTTAACCGTAAAAATGAACAGTTTGAAATTTTTAATACACCTGTTATTCAGGGAGAATCTTCCCAGGGAATGTACTCTATAGATTTTTATGATGACCAATTCGGAATTGCTGCAGGGGGCGATTATACAAAGCAGGAAGCCAATATCAATAATATTGCAACAACTCATGATGGCGGCAAAACCTGGACAGTTCAGGCTTCAGGAAAAAATGCCGGGTATATCACCTGCGTGATAATTAAACCGGGTTCCAAAGGAAAAGAGATCATTGCAATTGGAGACCAGCATGTAAGCTATTCTTCAGATTTTGGGAAAACATGGAAAAAAATATCAGATGAAAAGGGTTTTTTCGTTGGGAAATGGGTAGATAAAAACACGGTGGTACTGGCAGGAAAAGACAGAATATCTGTTTTAGAAATAAAGCAATAATATGCTTCAATATACCATTATTCCCCCAAACTACGATTTACTGATTAGCATTACAAATGCAGATCGTAGAAATAGATGTTATCTTTACTAATAAGATCTGTTTACAGTTACTTCGCCTTACTTTTACAAAAAATTGTACATGAAGAATATGAAATTAATGTTGTTGCTTTTCTTTCCGGCTCTGTTTTTCAGCCAGAAAATGAGAGTGTTCATATTAGCCGGACAATCAAATATGAACGGTTTTGGATACAATAAAGATCTTCCCAATGATCTGAAAAATTACAAAGATGTTTATATTTTTCAGGGAAATTCTGTGGCGGATGGTGAAGTAAATGGAGGAACCGGAAAATGGGAAGTCCTAAAGCCGGGCCACGGAACAGGATTTAAAACAGACGGAACCACCAATACGCTTTCAGACAGGTTCGGCTTGGAATTATCATTTGCGAAAAGAATGAAAGAATTATTTCCTAAGGATAAAATTCTCCTGATCAAATATGCCAGAGAAGGAACCTCTATTGATAGCCTTGCAGCAGCTGATTTCGGATGTTGGGATGCCGATTTTCAGGGTAAAAACGGAATCAATCAATACGATCATTTTTTAAAAACATTAAAAAATGCCTTAGCCGAAACTGATATTGACGGAAACGGGAAAAAAGATGAACTGGTTCCTTCCGGGATTTTATGGATGCAGGGCGAAGGTGATGCAAGCTATACGGAGGAGATAGCCAATCATTATTACGGTCATCTAAAAGTATTGATGAATCAGATGCGGGCGGCTTTATTAACCGATGATCTTCCTGTGGTGATCGGAAAAATTTCAGATTCAGGAAAAAATGAAGCAGGAAAAGTCTGGCCTAGAGGAGAGCTGGTACAGTATGCACAGGAAAAATTTGCCAGTGATGATAAGAACGCTGCCATTGTACGTTCCACGAAGAAATATAATTATGGCAATGATCCGTGGCATTATGACAGTGCGGGTTATATCGATTTGGGTGAGAATTTTGCGAATGAAGTATTTAGACTCATTATAAATTTCGAAAATAAACCCTAATATAACTCATGATTCAAAATCCATAACTTATTTTTAATTTTGCATTACGAAATCCCTTTTGAGGTTTCACCTATAAAATTTAAATTTTCAAT